>Ga0325410_1000890_pt1 | contig 32049 bp, 16 predicted proteins | sample PopdelMetagenome_16_FD_206182 | JGI IMG/M metagenome (GOLD analysis project Ga0325410, IMG submission 206182) | Populus deltoides microbial communities from Bellville, Georgia, United States - Xylem-PdIQD-R3 | ecosystem: Host-associated > Plants > Phyllosphere > Stem > Wood/Secondary xylem...
GAATAATGAAATCAAAAGAAAATCAATTTAAAAAGTCAAAAAATTAAGCACAAACAAACTAGACAAGTTTATTAAACCTCGTAACCCAAATCATGTAAATGATATAACCCAATAGAATATAAATAGGGAAAAACAATGATGCTTATTTTTAAAGCAGCTCAATGATAAAGAACAAAACCAAAAAAGAATTAAATTAAAAAAGCAATGACTCAAAAGAAAATATATGAGTCAACCCGGGCTAATCTAATAAACTTGAAATAATAGTGATGAGATCAAGATAGCTTATAATGGAAATCAAATAAAATTATATAGCCTGGTTTTTTTTTCAAAAAACAAAACTTGGAAGGATGAAAATGAGAAAGAAAATCCATGTAAAAAAATAATGATGTGAACCTAAGTTAAGTTTTTAGATCTATGACATGGTCATAAAACCGAGATCACTCAATTAAGAAAAAAACATAGAGCCTAATTTTCAACCAGCCCATGCGAAGGGATGAAATTGAAAAAAAATCAATTTTACAAGAGGATCTAAAATAAAAAAATAGTAATCAAAATAATGATGACCAATTTAGAAACAATAAGAAATTTGTCATTTTTGGATTGAAGAATGCAATTGAAAAGAAAATTCAATTTCACAAAAGGATAAAAAAAATAGAAAATAAAAGAATGAAGACTATATATGAAAAATAAAATAATAGGACAACCTGAAATTTTTTATAAAATGATGAAATTAAAAAAAATTAAAATTTTAGAAAAGGACATAAAATAAAAATTTAACAATAAAAAAAATAAAGATCGAATTTAAAATGACAATAAAACTAGAGGACAACACTAAAATTTGAAATGACTAGTGTGAATTTTGAGAAGAAGAGAGACAAATGAGGGAAAGAAGGAAGAAAAGGTCTCTGTGACACACCGTCGGGAATAAGCATACAGATGTTGTCGCATCAGGAAGAGAAAGTCGAGCCGCATTGATTGCCATAGTGAAAGGCCCGGTTGAGCCATGATAGGAGGTCGCACATGTTGCTAGAGTGTTGCAACCTCCCTCACTCTCTTACGTGCGCAATGTAATTGTCTTCCATTTTAAACTCACCCTTTAACTTCAATCCCCCATGTTTGTTTTATTAAAAAAATTGAAAATTCGATAATGTGAGACTCTTATATCTAAGCAAGAAGAATAAATTATCAAGTCAATTAATAAAAAATATGGAAGGATCAAATTAAAAGGAAAAAAGAACAATAATTGAAATTAAAAAAAAAGGCATTAATATTTGCCCTTCCCGATCAAACTAATCCCTAATGGGACAAAATTAAAGGTGCTCAAAAGTTTTTAAAGCCTTAAATTTGATCTTTAAAAATTTAATTTTTATAAACCAGTAAAATAAAATTTTATTTTACAAAACTTATTAATAAAATATTTTCTCAACACCTCAAGGTTACTATTCATAGACACACAAACAAACTCGCAAAACCTGAACCCATATTATTGCAATGTCAAAGGGTAAAGTTAGAAAAATAAATAAATTGAATGAGCAAAATATAATTTACTGAAAGACCAAAAAAAATAAAAGACATAACATTGGATTACTGTTGTATTATCTTATTCGGTATATATTATATCCAAGTCCTTAATTTTGCACTATATCCAAGATAAATAAGACTTTATCTACTATATCCAAGTCCTTAATCCATGCACTTGATGGGTAAATCACAAACTTTCTTGTTATACTAAAAACCCTTTTTCCGTTAGTGAAAATAATTTTGCATGCGCGCGAGCGAGAGAGAGAGAGATTTGTATGAAATCCTTTGTCTTCATCTAGCAAATCCCTCACCTCCTAAGATTGTAGAAACAGAAGCGTCACACACACACACACACATACACATGAAATCTGTCAAAGAATCATCTCAACCCAATAACTTAAATTGTTAGGTGAGGTTCTAGGATATGATTTATATTATTCTCTAACACACCTCCTCAAGTGAAAGCCCTTTGGGCTTGAAACTTGCACAGGCCTACATTACTTTGTGCTTAATTTTTATCAAATAAATGGGGATGGTGAGATTCGAACTCGAGACCACTTGGTCATCAAGGCTCTGATACCATGTCAAAAAATCATCTCAACCTAATAGCTTAAGCTGTTAGGTGAAGTCCCAGGATATGATTTATATTATTCTCTAACAAAATCCCTTGTCTTCATCTAGTAAATCCCTTAACTCCTAAAATTGTATAAACAAAAGCGTCAGAATTGGGGTATGGAAAAGTTCTCAAACAAGTTCAAAATTCCAAAGAATAAATTCTTCAATTTACTTTTGTCTATTGGAATGACTACAAAGAATTACTCTACCATCAAATTTGTAAGATTAAGTGTGATGTGTTGATTCGCACTAGTGTCAGAAAAACCAATTCATAGAGTTTATTGAGGAAATATTGTTAAGCGCAAGATTGGCACTAGGCTATTGTCCATGGCTTTAAAGCTGAGCACATTAAGGGCTAAGTGGCTGAAGGTTTGTCGTAGTTGACACCAGACATTACACCACTATAAAGAGCCATGATTTTGTTAGTTTTGTTGCTAATTTCCCTACCTTGAGTCGGTGTTTGAAGACCTATTAAAGGTTTGAAAATTAGATTTGTTATCAGACTTGTTATGGTTGTTGTTAGCATTGTTACGCTAGCCTCCATAGAAGCGTCCCTTACCATAACTGAAATTGTAATTGTTGTGATATGAACTCGGAGTCTGTCGTTAGGCAACATGAGCTGATGGGGGCTAGAGTGGTATGGGCAGTAAAGGAGTAGTGACAACAACACCCATGGATTGAAGGGAGGTCTTATGAAAGATCTCGTGAGTTAGGAGATGATTATGAAGATTTGCATACAAAAGAGGTTATGTCTTGGTCACGAGGCTTGTTACCAAATCTTTGAACTCACCCCGAAGACCACGAACACATACAATTTAAAGTCCTCTTGGAAAACTGGTCGACTAATAACAACTAATTCATCAAATAATGCCTTTGCTTTTTGCATAAATACAGTGACCAAATCGTCACTTTGTCGAAGATCTTGAAAAGAACCATGAAATTGCATATTACGAGAATTAGATAGAGAAGCGAGGGCTTGCTTAATAGTATGCCAAACACAATGTGAGTTTTGGCAATCAACAACAAGATGTAATACATCCATTGAAAGAGAAGAAAGAAATGCACTCAGAATAAGTTGATCCTACTGTTTACAATGAAGAAATGAATTATTAAATTAAAAAGAAACACCATAAACAATAACCATATGATGAGGAAGGGAAGAATGCATAACAGAGGGAGATGAAGATGCACGACAACAACAGGGGAAGCTTCCAAAACAGAAGGGGAAGAAGAAGTTTGCACTGGTAACTGAGAACAAGAGTCCATTGAAGAGAAGAAAAAAGAGTTTTAAAGTGTTATGGCTATGATAATTAAGTTGAGAATAATAGAAAGTTTAACATATTAGTTAGCAAATCTTTTCTATTATTTATATATATAGGGCAATATACAATAATTAATGAAGAGATTATAACACAAGAGTAATAAACCTTCCCTAATTATGTACTATAATAATGATAGATTTAAATTGACCACAAATGGTTACTTTTATCATTTAATTGATTAAGCATGAAATAGGAATAACAACGCCAATGAAACCTCGTACTCTGTTTTATTATCTCCAAAGGTTTCAAGGGGTAGATAAACCTGGCGCCAATGGCACAACACCTTCAGGGTCTCCTCCTCTCACGGCTTAAAAACATCATTAGCATGAACCCATACTGTCTTGTTGTATAGAAGCTCCAAAGTGTGGAGTCACTCCTAGCTACAGTGGTTTAACGTCCCCTCATCCCCTATTCCGCCAACCCCCCTGATGACATTTCATTTTTAGAAAAAAAAAAAAAAAAACTATGGAATAGTGAGGGAGGTTAGGTCAATGGTTAGGTTTCTTAAGTTTCGTGGAACCCACAAACATGTAAGGTTGATAATAAAAGAGAATTTAGCTTTTTTGTTATTGAAATTAATATTTATGTTGTTGTTAAAAAAAAACGATGTTATGAAAAGGTAGGAAAAAATTATTAAGATTTTAGCCTACCCGATGCAATTGGAAGCACGCATGATATTTACGAGAAAGGACTTTTTGGCCCTGAGGCTAGGATTCTTGATGATCTTTCTAAAGAAATATAAAAAATTATAGTGCTTAATTTTTATAGTATTTTTTATTTAAAAATATATAAAAATAATATTTTTTTTATTTTTTAAAAATTATTTTTAATATCGATACATTAAAATAATCTAAAAACATTAAAAAATATTAACTTAAAATAAAAAAAATAATTTTAAAACACAAAAACAAACATCCCCAATTCTTATATTAAACCTTGAAGGTATGGCAAACAATTAAACTAATCAGAAGTACAGTCACTTCATTAATTAAGGTCTTATAATTAAACCTTGATTAACTAAGGTCCACTTATTAATTAGGTCCTAAATCTTGATCAACTTGACCACAATTATGTGAGGGCCAGATATTTTATATATAATAATTATTATTATGGGATGGCCAAATGTTTTATTGTTCCATTAATTATTTCATTCTTTTTCAAAATTTTCATGCTGCTTTATGAAATAAAGCTCGACCAACTAAAGGATAGTTGCATGCAGGTTGATGCAATTATATAACAAATATTAATAATGAGAACCACTAGGGTTCAGGCCATTGCCATTGTTTGATTGCTCCCTTTATAACTCGTAGCATGGTCTTAGGGCTAAAAGCTTTCTCAGGACAAATGGAGAATCAAGACAAATCATGGAAAAGAATTGTCGAGCAATCAATGGATGCTGATGAGGATAAAAGAGATAGTGCTGTAAGTAGTCAAATATCGTCTATGTCGTGAGAGCTATCGGACGATTGAAGTGAAAGGCCAGTGGACCTATGAAAAGAGATCCAAACAAGGCAACCACAGGGAGGATCATATCCTCTGGCTAGCTAGGCAATGAAAACAAGCTACTTCCCTTCCAGGGACGACCTATACAACCTGTTTCAAATCACTTGTGTTCTCCTTGCGAATAATAGTTTAGGCATAGGATCTCATTCTCTTGAAATGATCAAATTAAAAACGAGGGCTTAATTTGCTTGCAATCTTCGTTCATGCGTTGTTATAATTTTATTTTGAGGAAATTAAATGTGTTATATGTTAAATAATTAATTCAACTAAAAAATTAAGTTGTTATATGTGAAAAAAACTTGAACTTGAAACTTACACAAACGTATATTACTTTGTGTTTAATTTAAATATGTTATATGTCCAAGAACCAATTCAACTCAAAAGTTAAGTTGTTATGTGTGAAAGTTTCTTGAACTCGAAACTTACACGGGAAGTCTATATTACTTTGTGTATAATTTAAGTGTGTTATATGTTAAAGAACCAATTCAATTCAAAAGTTCAACTGTTATGTGTAAAAAATTTTTGGACTTGAAATTTACACAGGTCTATATTATTTTGTGCTTTTTTTTTATTAATTAGAAAGAGAGTGGTGAGATTTGAACTCGCGACCATTTAATCAATAAGAATCTAATATCATGTTAAATAATCTTCTCACTAAAAAACTTAAACCATAAGATTATAACCTAAGATATGATTTATATTATTCTCTAAAACATTCTCTCAAGTGAAAACTCTTTTGGTTTAAAATTTATACATGCTCACACTATCCAATTAATTAGATTTTAATTAGAAAAAAGAATGAGAGCGGTGAAATTGACACTCATAATTGTTTGATTATCAAGATCCGTAAACTATATAAAAAAATTATCTTAATCTAAAAGATTAAATTATTAGATAAGATCACCTATATGTATTACTGTAATTGCTTGATTGTCTCTAGAAAGAAATCATTGACTAGAGGGAATGTACTCTTGGGCCCTTGGCATATACTTTGTTTGAAGAAATTATTGAAGTCTACAGCCATAAATTACTAAGACGCAGATGTGGGGTTCATCATTGTCACGTTGAGAAAATTTTCACCTATCTTTTTCCATTGTTAATATAAGAAATATGTTTCCATACCTCATCGATCCAGTACTGAAAGAAAACCAAGAACGACGAACGCCCTCTGAAGTTTAATTAGCTGATCATGCAGCAATTATATAAATGAATAAAAAATAAATAAATTAAGGTCTGCCATATTAACAAACCATGCAGCATCTTGGCGTGCAAGCTGTGAAGACATTTTTTGTCTGGTAGAGAGATGAGGTACGCTGATCACAGCGATGGCAGAAAGGTCAACCATTACTTACTCTAATGTAAGAGATGATGTAAATGATGGGCAGAGTGGGTTAGATTTGCAGAACTGAGCTTGTGCAATAATTTAGCAAGCAAACCCTTCACATCAGCAGGTAAGAAAAATCCAAAAATTATTGTCCTAAAGACACAAAACCGTCCTGATTTCATCAAATTATCCTGTCATGCGTGGAAATACATACAAGTTCAGAGCTTGCAACTTGCATCTAAATTAAATGCACGATGAACTAGGTCTGTTTTCTGGTGTGTGTGTACACATCTCTCAATAATACTCAGCCTAAATAATTCATTGCTCCTAACTACGCATGCCATTAAATCGGGCTACGTCATGAGTAGCCTTCTAAGTTAATTCTTTTTATGTAAGAGGAATGGTTAATACAAATAAATTAAAAAAATATATCAATCGGTAAATTAAAAAAATTGTTATTTTTTATTAAATACTAAAATGAAAAACTAATTTTTTTAATAAAAATGAAATACAAATGCACATATATAAATTTAACCTTGATTTTTATTTTTATTTTATATGTTTTTATTTATTTGATCTTAGAGGTCAACTCCAGTTGCTAAGAAGAAACATTTTTATTTGAATATTAATTTATGGTTATTGAACCTTTTAAATTTTTATTTTTCTCTCACTGATCTTTTTAAGAACAAGCTTTTTTTTTCTAGGAAGTTAGCATGTTTCAAGATAAACATATTTTTCTTAATGGGATGGTATAAATAATATCTAATAATTTCTATTTTTTTATATCTTATAAACATTCATTTATCTAACTTAGCTGCTCATTTTTCAAATACAATTCGTTTCATATAAGTATCACATTTCCAAATCTGTAATTATGATAAGTTATATCTTTTGCCATTTCATATCTCATATGGATTCTTATTAACAAATTTTATTGAAACCCTATTTAATAGGTAAGCAATAGTTTGTAGGGCATAGCCCTATAAAAAAAAAAAGGTTTGCATAACTCTTCATTGACTAGGATACGATTTCCGCTTTTAAAAACTCTATTATACTGTGGTGTACCAGGAGATATCCATTATGAGAGAATCTCATTCTTTTTTAGATAAACTTAAAACACCCACCTCGATCCCATCAAAATATTTCGATACTCTTTCCAGTTAATTTTTTAACTTCACTTCTAAATTTGTTGAACACTTTTAAATGATTCAGACTTATGTTTCATCAAATAGATATAACTATAGAATTATCATCAATGGAATATATATAGATATATTTATATCAAACTTAACAATTCTGTAGACATTTAACTCATTTCAATAAAGGATGTTTTGATCATTTTACTCAATAAACAAGCTTCACACCTTTTATATGATTCACAATTAAAATGATCAAATACGCTTCTTTATATAATTTAGTGATTATTGTTTCATTAATATGACCTAATCTATAATGCCATAAATCTGATTAATATTGGTTATCTAAGTTATTCTTCTTGTTATGTCTATTAAACATAAGCATTTCAAAATTAAATATATACAAACATTTCGTATAAATACCAGATTCATAACAAACATCATCATTATAAAAGGAATAATATTTATCTTCAATAATAAATTTAAATTCATTCAAAACTAGGTAAGAAACAAATACAATGTTTACTGAGGAAATCATAGGTGTTTACTAAGGAACACCTTTGTCATCTTGCAATAAAAAAATTCTTTAAAGGTCTTATACCTTCCAGTTTTACTAGTTATATCAAATAACTCTTTGATATGTATAATTATTGTAAATGTATCCATATTTTTATGTTGTCTTTGAAATTCATGTGACATGCTAGCCAACATTATATATGTAGCTTGCTCATCATTATCAATATGATGTTAATATTCATTCCTAACTTCTTCATCAACATTCTTATAAAGGGAAAATGAATCAAATTTTCAAGAATATATAATCTTGAAAACAATTCTTACATTATAGTTCCATTCCAGAAAGTTTGGTCCAGTCAATTTGTAAGCATCAAATATGCTACATAGAGATATATTACTACTTATTTTTTTTATCTATCAACCTGTTCATGTAAAGATAGTAAGCATTAGTTTAATGCACACATATTTAAAATCAAATTTAAATAAGGTCTTTAATCATAATTTGATCTCCCGCTATTTTCTTCAAATTAATAGCCCTCCTTATTAATTCCAAAAATCTCGTTTAGATCTCTTGAGGGGGGGGCTAGAATCTCATTTAATTTATATTAGCTTAAGTGACTCAATAAATCAAAATAAATAAAATTAGTTAGATATCATAGCTTATTAATCAATCTCTATAATGACACTCTGTGTCTAAACATATCATATATGTTTCATCTAACTACTTCCTATAAACTTACATGGTCATAAAATGCTCATCTAAATCTTATAAGTTTAGTTAAGTAGGATTCAATTTATAACATTAAACATATTTGATTAATGATAATCTTGAGTAGATCAACAATTTATCTATTAATAGAACTTTAGTTTTATACATATCAAATTAAAAAGTAATGAATCATGTTTTCAACATGTAATTAATATATTAATGAAGGATTTGTTATGTTATTTAGGTCTCATTCCATGGCATAATTAATATACATAACAGTTATATATAATCATATACCCCTAGCATACCATTCTAATTGGATTATTATAAATATATCTAAACTAATTCATTCAAGCCATAAAAGGGAATTAAATGGTCAAATACTAAGTAGCTTTTACTCATCTTCATAAGTTCACACGAGCAATATAGTTGTATCCTTTTTTTAATCGTTCTTTCTTCATCTTGTATTACAAATAAATTTTTTTATCTAAATTCCAGCATTTTTAAATTACATAACATTTATATAATTATATAAGAAACCTCGAGTTATATTTGAGTGTAATTATATGAGAAAATAATTTTTCAATTAAAAAAATAGAGAAAAGGCAGGAAACACAAACCTTTTTTAATTTTATAATCATTCAACCAATAAAAAAAATCACATTATTCTTTTAATGTCTATAATCATCCATTATGTATAAAAACACATTAATATCCATAAAAAAAATATTGCATGCTTAAATTCTAATTATTGTCTTTATGTGCAATTTAAAACAAAATTTATAACATTTAGAGATATTAAATCAAACTTTGTTTGATAATTTTTTAGATTTTATATATAAAAAAATTAATACATAATTAAAAAAATCAAGATTTAATAAAAAAAATTAATCATATTAAAATTCTTTTTATCATCCTAAACTAATTTAGGATTAATTAAATAAGAGTTTCTAGCTTAAAAACCTTTTTATTTAAAAAAAAATATTTTTCTAAAATATTTTTAAGAATTTTAATTTAATCGTAATCTAGTTATGATACTTCAAAAATAAAAATAAAAAATATTTTAAATTAAAAAATTTAATTCAATCATGCTTTAATTAGAATATTAATTCTACAATTAATTTACTTTTTAATATAAAAAATCAAATATTTTATATACGGAGAGTAGAATTGTAATTCTGCTCAAATACCCAACTTGTAATTAGATATAAAGTATAGGGGCTACATTGTAATTTGACCCTAAAACTCTAATGGTTGGCTACGAGGGCATAATTGTAATTCTGCCGCTCATCCTTTTCCTCCTTTTTTGCAATTAGCAATAGGGATATTGTCCATCGTTGGCTGGAAGCCTGACAATGGCAACCAAGGTTGTCGCCGCTCATAATAGCCACCATGCGCGAGACAACAACGCCTAGCTATGCATGCAGCACAGCCAGCCATGCTAGCAGTGCCGACGATGTCACTTGTGGATTTCACAACCACAAAATTGGATTTTCATTTTATTCTGGATTGATATAATCAAAACAACAATCAAATAATATTTTTTAAAAAAGTACATTAATAAAAGAAAATTTATTTTTAAAAAAATATTAATATAAAATTAACTCATAATTCATGTCAAAGATAATTATAACATACAATTAATAACCATAATTGTTTAACAATAACTTTAATACCATAGTTTATCTTTCTTTTAATTTTTCTTTAATTAAAACTAAAATTCTATTTTGCATAATCTATCTTTAATCCATCATCATAATATCCATGTATAAATGTTTGGTTTCTTAAAACACAAACTCAATGGATTCAATAATTTAAATTTTTTTTGGAAATCCTATGGATATCGCTACAAAATATAAGGTTGTTTAGAGTTTGTGCGAAGAATACTTAAAAATCAGCTATACCTTTTAAGTTTCATCAACTATTCAAGTTTGAGTTATCAAAAATTATAAATCGTTCAATTATCTTATCTCTAACAATAATTAACATGAATCACTATATAAGAAATCTCATAAATCTTTTTAGGAGAGAGATTGTTATGTCTTGAGGCATGACATTTTATTTATAAAACTAACCTCATAACTCTATTAATGGAAAAAAAATCAATTTTTCCTTGAAAATTATCACATATTTTATTTCAAGACAGTTATTAGAAATTTATGCAATCAAGTCTTCACTTGATTTTTATAGGTTTAAAATTTTAATACCTTATATTAATTATAATCTAGTCCTTAATCTCAAAAACTTATTTATAATTGTGTCATACTTGATTAATCATCCCAGTTCAATTTATTATCAATGATTCTCTATGTATGTAACCTATTTATTGGGTTTCTTGAAATATATAAACATAATGGAAACCATAATTTAAATTTTTTTTAAGAGTCTCAAGATTCTTGTTAGATAATCTTAGGCTATTTAGGGTTTGAGTGAAGATTACTTGAAAATCGGATCTTCTTTAAGAGGCTTGATCAACTTCTTTAAAAGTTAGGTTATCGTAAATCATAAGTCATCCATGTGTTAGACCTCTAATAGTTATCAACATGAATCACAAGTAAAAAATCTTCTAAAATCTTTTTTAGAGGAGAGAAATTGTTATACATTTAAGTGCTAACTCTTTTTTTTTTTCAGGTGTTTTTGTATCGTCTATAACTTACGTAGTTTTTCTCTACGAAAATATAAGGCACAATATTCTATTTATAGGTAAACATGATAACCCTGTAAAATAATAAAAAAATATTAATTTGCTCCATGAATAATATCACATATATTATTTTAGAAAAATTTAAGAAATTTATTCAATCAAGTACCTGCTTGATTTTTCTATATCTAAAATTATAATCCCCTTTATTAATTATATTCTAGCTTTAAATTTCTAAAACTTATATATAATCAAGTCACACTTGATTAATTATATTAATTTAATTATTAACCAATGTTTCTTATATTTATATACCATTTTTATATTCTAATTCCTTTCCCTTATTTATTTTATTATTATTATTTATCAGAGATAAAAGTATAAGCCTTCGAATCAAAACAGGTATACTAAATATCAATTGAAATTTCCCTTTACCAAACACACTAAGAAAACAGGTCTATTTGGGGCCATAGCCCAACCTAAAGCATAGGTTTTTATTAGGTTTTTAATATGTTGACCTAAATTTAAATTATAATCATAATAAAAATAAATAAATTAAATAATTTTACTTATTATTAATTCAATAAATTAATTTGTTTATATTTAAAGATCAAGAACATTATATAGCACTGTGTCGTGTTATGATTACTCAAATATTATAAAAGTCACATGTAGTTTGATTTAACATTTTAGTGACTAGTTTATTAGTATAACTATTTTTTATTTATTAAAAATATTTTGATTTAAACATTTGAGCATGTAATGTGTTTGTTCTGTCAAATTATATTTGTTCTTAACATCATAGTCATTAATTCCTTAAATAACATTCAAAACCCGTTCCATATTGTGTAAGGATTTCTTAGCCAATATCATTAAAAAAATATATGAAATATCTTTTTTAATTTACCTAGGATGATGAGTCATCTCTTAATTACTCATGTCATAATCTAATTTTAGGTCCCCATAAAATTCCTTTTATATAATAATAATAATAATGATAACGATGATGATGAATAAATATATTTTAAGGTTACAAATGGACAAGAGATTCAAAGATGGGAAAATTAGTTGAAAAAAGACTTAATTGAAATAAAATTAAGCTTAAAAGTCAGTTTGGTCAAAATTGGAAGAATTAATTAATTTCAAGGACTTAAATAAGATTTTAATAGGTTTAATTGATTTAATCAAGGACTTAATTGAAGTAAAATTAAGCTTGAAAGTTAAGTTGGCCAAAATTAGAAGAATTGATTAAGTTCAAGGACTTAATTAAATTTTAATAGGTTTAATTGACTTAATTGAAGAAAAATTAAGCTTAAAAGTCAATTTGACCAAAACTAAAAGAATTAATTAAGTTTAAATACTTAATTAAACTTTTAATGGGCTTAATTAATTTAATTAAGGACTTAATTATGAAGAAAAAAAGGTTTGAAGACCAATTATAGATTTAATTGAAATAATTCAAAATCAAGAATTAAGGTGTAAAAAACACGTAAATGTAGGGATTAGAGTTAATTAAATCAAGGGTCAAATAGATACAAATTAAAAATATAATGATAGGACCAAATTGCCTAATGTGGAAACTAAGAACTAATTTATAAAAGAAATTCGAGTTAAAGGATTTCAATCAATGTATTCTAATTCCTTTCCCTTATTTATTTTATTATTATTATTATTTATTACAGAGAAAAGTATAAACCTTCGTGTATCAAAACTGGTATCCTAAATGTCAATTGAAATTTCTCTCTACCACACACACTAAGAGCGTGTTTGGTAGTGTGGTTGCGGGTGCTTTTCAAATAGCTTTTCGTGCCGAAATGCATGCCAATGATGTTTTTTTATTTTTTAAAAATTATTTTTGACATCAACACATCAAAACGATCCAAAAAGTACAAACCGCACTCAATTTTACTAAAAAAAAAAATTCAAATTTGGAGGAAACGCAGGTACAAACGCAGTACCAAACGTTCCCTAAGAGTGTGTTTGGTATTACGGTAGCTGTTGTAATTGTAGTTTGAAAAAAGTTGTTTTTTATAAAAAGTACTTTTAGTTGAGGTTGGTTTGAAAAAATAGATGTTTGGTTAAAACTGTGGTTAAAATTAAGGCTGAACAAAAAATAGTTTAATGTGTTTGGTTAAGAATGCTTTTGAAATTAAAATTATAAAATAATTTTAAAAAATATATATTAATATTGATAATTTTTAATTTAAATATTGTAGATTTAACTACTGCAACTACATCATGAAATAAATAATACTTTATATAAAATATTTTTTATTGTTCCATTAAACTATCTATAATTTCATCACGTACGAAATTCATCCGACAAGGACTACAGTTTCAATAGTTTTTTGAGCGTACAACAAAATCAGGTAAAATATCATTATGAACAAAATTAGAATTACGATCAAATTCTGCAAAGGTTACGCTATCATACGATCTTCTTCTAATTTATGCAGTGTCATTAAATAATATTAAACACTAATTTTTTTAATAAAACACATTTTAAAAAAATTAGATTTTTTACTATTCACGTGAACAGTGCATGCAAGTGAATAAAATCACTTTACTGTTCACATGAACAGTGCAATGAAAATCACTGCTCTATCAACGTATAATACAAACAAATGTGCAACAAATGTGCAGAGCACACTGTTCACTTAATAAAAGTGAACAGTGCCGGTAAAGCAGGTATAACTTACTTCTTCCCTACCTGTGTTTTTATGCCAATTTTAGTGGGTCCCATCAACTAAAAACACTGTTTTTCATTTTAATCAAACAGAATAAAATTATGGTTTTTTCAAAATGCAATTGCTGCCGTGTAAACAAACACAGTCTAAGAAAACAGGTCTATTTGGGCCATAGCCCAGCTTAAAGCATAGGTTTTTAGCCAGTCTAATCTACAGAAACTCGAGGCCTAGGCTGGGCCTTTCATAGCCCAACAAAACTAAAGGAAGCTAAGAAATCATCCAGGGGTGAGCCCAATTGGCAAAACCCCGATTTATTTATTCATTTCAAAATCTAAATAAAAAAATTTAGACTTTCACACCTGTCAAATGCCAAAAACCTCAGAACCATCTCCACCTTCCACGTGTCCATCAATAATTCCCATTCGATTTTAACAAACAAGCCCTCCAAAACACGAAATTATATTTTCCTCTCGCTATTCCTCACTCAAGTAACCAAACAAAAACAGAATCTTCCTATCGACCCCAGAAAGGATGTTGAGGCTACTGGCATCCGAGAGATTGTTGCTCTCCCAAAGAACTCGGATCCTGCCACGTTTCTACCACGAGAAGGTGATTGATCACTTCAACAATCCACGCAACGTAGGGTCTTTTGACAAGAATGATCCGGCGGTCGGCACTGGACTTGTCGGTGCACCTGCCTGTGGTGATGTGATGAAGCTGCAAATTAAGGTGGATGATACCACTGGCGAGATTATCGATGCTCGTTTCAAAACTTTCGGTTGTGGCTCCGCTATTGCTTCCTCCTCTGTTGGTATGTTGATCCTTGTTTTGTTGATTTTAACATTTTTTTAATATAATTTATTTATTTTTGTGGATAAACTAGAATGAAATTTGAGGAGCTGATTTGAGTTGTTTTTTCAGCTACTGAATGGGTGAAAGGGAAGCAAATGGAGGAAGTGATGACCATAAAAAACACGTTAGTTTTTTTTTAAAAAAAGATTTTATCTGTTTTTATTGCACTATTTATCCTTCATTTGTGTTGTTTTGGATAGAAAAAGTAATGATTTTGCGCGTTTATGATTGTTGTGCTGATGGTTTATATCTATTTAATCCATTTTGTTATTTTTTGATTGCAACGCTTTAATGGAATCAACTGGAGTTCAACATAAATATCAAACCAAGGAAGTGATTGTAAGCGAAAAAAATTGTGGGAAGCTATCATCACTTATAAGATTAGACTCCATCATTGCCAACTTTGTATAGGGAACTTAGAGGGGTATTTTATTTTTATATTATAGCTTCCATGGTTCATGAGTCCATTCTGCTTGTTCTAGTTAGCAATTTCATCTGGTATAATAATTTACTTATAAAGCTTGGTTGGCATTTTGAGATGGTGGGTGCTGAAGTGAGATTCAGTATAGAATGTGATGTTCTTCCTTTCTGCCGATGCCTCTGTATAATTTTCAGTATACACTGGCTTTGCCTGTAACCTCAGCTATTGCAGCATTCAAGCTTGTACTAGTTTTATTTTAAACTCAAGAGTCTCATGTTTGGGGGATGTAGAGTTAATTTTTGGATATCAGATTGAGAAATTTCTTACTGAGAGGATGATAGTTTTTTGGACCCACTACATACAAAGCATCTGGCATTTTGTGTTGATCGGCCTTGCTGGAGGTTAGGGAATTATGAGTAGAACCTGTCGGACCACTTCAGGGATATAAATTCATTTACAAACATAAGAGGATGGTCTTGACCAAGGAAGATTGAACTGTAATAACACTATTGATATGTATTTGCTGTCTAATATCACAGGATCACTCATCCCTGTTGTTTACCGACAACCTGTGATTCCTCATACATGTCAAGTGGCATTATGCAGGTGGACCTTGTCTTTTCTGTTATTAGCAAGCAAGACTATTCACACATTATTGTCCATAAATATCCATGGCCGAAGTTAAACTATTTCTGACATTAGCCTTGATTAGAAGCACAAATGGATTAGTACTTCATTTTCGTTTTGTACGCTTATGGCTGGGAATATTCATGATTGGTAATCAATTAGCAGGTTTAAAAAGCAATGAATCAGAAAAAAAGTAATGGTGTGGCCATCTTTCCTTGGTCATAATCAAGTGCAGATGTTTTTGTGAGACTTGATGAGGATTTTATAATGTTCTCTCCATGTGCTTATTTGTGCCTTCAATTTCTTTTAATATGAATTTTCTATATGAAGAGTTCCATAGTAGATTTGTACTTTATTGTTCTCTTGAATGTTATTCTAGTGTTTGGCAAGGTTTTCTTCCCTGACAAACAGAACTTGGTTTATTTTCGTTTTGTTTTGAGTTAACTGGAGTGCTATTTTGATATAATGAACTAAACAAGAAAGAAAGTCTCACTCCTTTATCGTTATCAGGTTTTAGGTGCTTTCTGTTTGTGAGCTATAAAAAGTACCTTTCGTCTTTCCATGTGTTTGAATTTACACAAAGCAGGGGTGCATTTGAGTGGATGGTTCCATCTCCTCTTTGGTGTGAGTTTGGGCAGCTGAAAAATACCTTAACTTTTTTCTTTTATATTGTTTCTGTTCTTTTCTTTTACTTCATCCTTTCCATGAAAAGCCCTTCTTTTCATTTTTAATATTACTTACCTCTCTTTTATTAAGTTATATGAATGCTTTAAAGGACACATGCACACACTCATTAAGTCACTAATGTAAAAAAATACACACACTAACCAATAGAAGTGTATAGATGGAAACATAGGATGGCCTTTCTATAATGAAAATATGAGTTTGTGTGAGGAAAGAAGGAACTTATATTGGACTCATGCATGACACACTAAATCACCACTTATTGCACAGTTGAAAGAATAGAGGCTTTGGTGGTTTTGGTCTTAGAAAATGTAGGGGCCTCAGATGTCACAGACAGAGATTAATTACATGAAGAAGTGGAAAACTATAGATGTACTTTAGCTGGTAGTTTTAGATTGAATGTCTTGTGTTGTGTCACCACATCTGATGGGGACATCAAACTTGAGACATGGTTCACATATCCGTATGATTATGATGACAGAGGAATAGCCCAACTCTTGTGATATTGGATTTTATTTAGGTAGGTTTATTTGTTAGGTTTGATTTAATTATTATTGGATATTTTATTTAGTGGATTGTAAGCCCAATTATTTATTCTAGTTAGAGTTTTAGTATTTATATTCTATTTTTTAAATTTTAGACATTTTTTTGATGAATTTAATAAAATTTGCAAAGTTGCAGACTTTTCTAACCTCTATTCTTTCTATTCATCTTTTTCTTCTTTTTCTATGGCTTCTTCTTCTTAGCCTTTTCTTTTCTTTTCTTTTTTAGCTTTAATTTTTTTTGTCCCGCATCAACTTTGGTATCAGAACCAAGTTTTTAATTGTTCTTATAATTAATCGATCTGAGCTTGTATAAATCTTCAAAATTCAACACAGTTTCTAATCCCTAGCAATTGTGAGGATCATCATCAATAGTGATTTAAAAAAACAAATTCACCGCCCCACTGCCAGAACCGAACCCAAATTTTTTTTTTTTACTTTGACAGACAACACCATAAATCTCTATACTTTTTTCTCGTTCTCTTCCAAAAAAAAAAAGCACAACTGAAAGCTTTGGCAAATAAATTCGCGGACTCTAATGGGAATATCTACCATCCTAGATTTAACATGTTCCATCATTTGATGACGATAGAAGGTGATGTATATATCTGATGTATATAACCAAGCCTGGGACTAAATGCAATGGTAGTAACAACTGTTGTCTCTCTAGCACTCTACACATTAAACTTTGATTGAGAGACGCCAAGAAGAAAGGAAAAACTTGGGAGTCTACTGCCTTTTATTTTATTTTAATATTTTATTATTATTATTCTTTTTTAAGGTGTAATTTTCTTTTATATTGATTTATAAAAAAAGAATTAAAAAAAAATATGAAAAGTGACAATAGAAAAAAAGAAAGAAAAGTGAGAAAAAAAAGGTAATAGTAGCAAAATGAGATCAGTCGGTAAAACACTACAACGGTTCTATCTGCGTCAACAATAGTGATTTAAGTGACCTTTCACAATTGTCAAGCAATCTGGTTTGTAAACCACTCAATCTCTCATCTCATTGAATTTTACCTCACTAGTTTTCACCCTTGTTATTCAACTTATCATCAATAATATTGTTTTGTGTCTTAAAACAAATCTTATCTTGCATTATACTCTTATATTTTTGCTCACCTTATATCTTTGTCATTCAAATTTAGTCATTAGTACTTTGTAATTGTGAAGCTAATTGAAAATAATGGAACATTATGACCTTATTTGATTAATTGTTTGCATTTAAAGCTTTGGCATTGCATGCTTAAATTTTTTTGGGTGTTTTTTGTTCTTGATTAATCTTCATATTAAAAAAAAATGGAATTTTTTTTTTATTGTGATTTCACTTACATAAATCATATGTGATCTCAATTCAATTTCAAAGTTAGTGTTGCATATATTTGTTTCATGATCATCTAATGTCCAACCTTAAGTCTATAGTTACCGTGGACCCGACCCTAATGATATTCTCAAGGCCATTTGAGGAGAACTACAAATCCAGATAACCAATATGTCTAAAAGACTGAAACCCTTAGAGAGTTCTCGAAATAAGACACTTAAAGACCAGTAAAAATTACAGCAATAATCACTATAGCCAAGTTCACCTTAAGTGCCACCAACATGACTATCATTTAGGTTACTCTACATACAATGACCTTGATGAGCAAGTCATGAGCCCTAACAAAATAGAAGCTTTTACTTTTGACAATCATCATGATCTCTGGGCCATTTATATGTGGATTCCTGACTTTGATCAATTCTTTGAGTGACATAACTTGTCTGATAATAGAAGAGTTAGATTTGCTAAGATAATGTTCGTTAGTGAAGCCCAACTTTATTAGAGAGATGTCGAGGATTGTTTAAAGATGAGAGGTAAACCTTTTATAACTGATTGGACTAAAATGAAACAAAAACTACAGTAAAAGTATCTACCCTAGTCTTATAAGAATAAATTTTTAGACCAATAGAACCAGTCTGTCAATGAGTATATAACATAATTTAATGATTACATGATGAGATGTACCATAAAATAGAATGAAGCCATGACTTTGCATAGGTTTTGTAAATGTTTGAATGGTGATTTAAAAAAAAAAAGGCATGCTTATAGTTGTCTTTAATTTTGACCAAGTCTATAATGTAGTGTAATATTATGATTTACTTATAAAGAGTCAATAGACAAAATATCAAGACCCCTGTAGGACCCCTTTTAGGTCTCAATTTAGAAATAATGGTTCTTTATTAGGTGCTTCACCCTCTAGATCTAATCCTAGTAATGCTCAAATTTATATAGAAGATAAAGGTAAATGAGTATTAATGAAATGTCTAGATTGAGTTCAAAGGTTCAGTGTGCTAAATGTCAAGGTTTCGGTCAAATCTTCGTCATCTATACTTCTAAACCCTTAGTCATCCAAGAACATAAGAATATAGGTGAAAAGAAAGACTATTGTGTGCAAGTATATAAACTCAATCCTGAAGACTTTAGTGACCTAGATGAATAAGATGTGTACAAAAAGGGATTTAACACTATAAGTCCAAATGAATCTGAAAATGTGGTTAATAAAGAATATAATAATTATGTTTTAGTGGTAGAGGAAGAAGTTTTAGGAAACTCTTTAGTGAAATAATTTGAAGAGGTAAATATTGTCTTAGAAGAGTCTTATAATATTAATCCTCTTAAACTACTTGAATCCCCACCCACCTTACTCGATGTCCAACACGTTATAAGTTTAGATCAACATGTTAAACTCTCTAATCCCTCACCCTTAACATGTAATGAGAAAGATGAGTATATTCCTAATTTACTAGGTTATGTCCAAGTTATATCTACTAAGGCTTTGAATAGCGTTTGTTCCAATTCACACCCTCAGTCATATAGTGTTTATCGTTATGAACCTAGAAAGCTTGTAGATTTTCTTTTTATGTCTTGTCACGCTAAAATGTTTGATTCGGCTAAGTCTTTTGCATGTAGAATTCATAATTTGCATGTTGAGATCATTGAACAAATTTAAGCAAGTAATGAAGAATAAAAATTTCAAACTGATTTGCATAAGTATCATGATATACTTAATGTTAGAGATTATTTCATGAATGATGTCCTTTGAAAACCATTTATAAATTGCAAGTGAGTAGTGCTGGATCATTCAAAGTGTTGCAAAGTGTTGCAAATGATTAAATCAAATAGTTGTGTTATTAAACTGCCACTAAACTTTGATATTAATTCTATTTTTGACATAAAGGACCTCGTTATGTATAAAATACAATAGTCTAAAGAACATATTAACGCTATTTTGGATACACAAGTTGTTTTTATCAGGAATGGTGAAGTTCAACGAATCCTAGTTAATGAGTTAGGCAATCATATTCAAACTGTACTTGGATTAACAAAGAGACATCATAGTAACTTGATCCTTATCTTTGAGAGCGTTATCGAAGCCACCTTGACCTATACTTGACATGTTTAAGTTCTTCCAACCCCAGGAGAGTTGATGAGGACATCAAATTCGAGACATGGTTTACATGTCTGTATGATCTATGATGACGGAGGATAACCCAACTCTCGTGTTATTGGATTTTATTTAGGTTTATTTGTTGGGTTTAATTTAGTTATTATTAGATATTTTATTTAGTGGGCTATAAATCTAATTGTTTGTTCTAGTTAGGATCTTAGTATTTATAAATTCTAAATGTTAGATAGTTTTTTGATGAATTGAATAAAATTTGTAAAGTTGCAGACTTTTCCAACCCCTATTCTTTCTCTTCGTTCTTTTATTTTTTTTGGCTTTTGTTTACTTCTTTTCTTTCTTATGTTATCTTTAAATCTTTTTTTCCCCCACGTCAACATTCTTGTCAATGTTCCTTTGTAAAGGAGAGCAATGACCTTTGCCTTTCCATTTATTGTCATAAAATTGTAACTAGTTTTTATAGCAAGTGAAGTTCTTGTTAATTTAGTGACAACGCTGTGAAGTAAAAATCTCTGCATGACAGTACATTCATAGCTTTGGTAATTGAATTTGGGTCCACTTTTTACTTAATATATAGTGGGGGCAACTCGAAGCCTTAAGAGTGCAACGTGAGTTCTTAATATCATGCATCTGAATTTGCAGGGAGATTGCAAAACATCTTTCTCTTCCACCAGTTAAGCTGCACTGCAGCATGCTTGCAGAGGATGCTATCAAGGCTGCTGTAAAGGATTATCAAACCAAGCGTGCAAAATTAAGTGGTGTTTCAGAAACCGAACCTGTCGAGCAAGCTGCTAAAGCTTGATCGTGTGCATGAGTAATGGTGTTGAAAATATCATGAGTAATGATCTCAAAGGTACTTTTGCTTGGGTTCAAGTCTTTCCTAGATGATACTTGTGTTGTAAACTGAATCTGATGAGTGATGTGGTAATGGCAGCGTGATGCTGATGTGTGTTGACTCGTATAAGATAGAGTTAAAACTTTAAGATAAAATTGACAACTTTGGGCAGTATGATAAGGAAACTTATTAAACTCAGTTAAGTTGAGTGAGTTATTGTGATGATTCATTGACTTGATTATTGAATTCGAACGAGTTTGAAAGCAAACTTTATGAGAGTTGGCTAAGTTTGGCCCAACGAACTTGATAAGTCCATTCACAAATTAGTTGACTCGATAAAAAATTAATCTCTTTTTTTTTTAAAGAAAAAAATTATTTAAAGAAAACATTGAAGTAAAATTTTTTTATAAAAAAATATTGAAACTTTGACATTCTTTATTAACCTAAGGAACCGGGTGGTTTAATAATTTGGCGTTCTAAATTTTTTTTATTAATTAAACAATTATAAAAATAAACATTTGAAAGAAAGATAATAAATTAATTTATTAAGGATAATTTTTCTTTTTTCATTTAAGAAAAGCATCATTGCCATTAACCATTAATTATTATCCTTATTTCTTGAGTTTTTGAGTTACTGTCATTTTCCTTATCTGTTAATGTATTTTTAATTTTAGAAAGAACATAGATATTTCATGAAAAGATTAATTATGCTAATATAAAAATTTGGTTGTGCCATGGATGTATTTTTTGGATATAATTATTATTTTTATCTTGGAAGAAAAAATATGTTTTTTTATGGTTAATAAGATAAATTTAAAAATAAACAAAATAATAAAGCCAAAAAGATGTGTTAAAGTTCATTAAATAATAAAACAGGAAGCTAATAATTAACTAGACAATATAGGTGTAACGATCATTGATGAATTGGTGAGAAAGGTAGGTGTCTACACTAACAATTGTGTGCTTGTAATGACAAAGTGTTAAGCAAAGAACTAGTTAGGCAGAACATAAAATGGTAGGTGGTGCAAAATGAGCGTGATGATATTTTTTCTACCCCCCCAAATCGGATTTTTTTTTGTTAAAAATTAAAATTTTTTATATGTTTTGAATCATTTTGACATACGAAAAGTTATTTGAAAAACAACAACAACCACATTCCCAAACACCCTCCCAAACACCCTCTTGGGTTGCACTTGGAGGTGGTTAGGCCACTTTGTCTCTTTCTTTTTGCTTTAATTTCTCTTCCTAGTAAAGCCTTAATTGGACTCGGTTTGAATGAAATTCAAGACTGGATTGAAAAGTTATAAGAGAATCAATAATTAAATTGAATAAAGAAAAAAAAAATATATATATATATATATATATATATAGCGTGTGTGAGGGAGTTCACCATTTTATGAAAGCGTATGTGGCTTTTCTTGAGCTTTGATGATAACCTTTCTTGATGTCATTAGAATCATCTCAGCGGGAGCTTCTTTTAAAGATGATGTGTGGTGGTGGCTATATAGATTCAGCATGCCTTCGAAGACCCATTCTCGTCTTTTTTATTATTTTTTTCTTTCTCTTATTTTCTTGGTTTCAACATCTAATTTTTTTTAAAAAAAAAGAGCTGTTTTTTCTCTCAATTTCAATTATAATCCTTTTATTTTTAATAATTTGAAAAATAAAGAACTATGATTATGGAAAAAAAACAAACTAAAGAAACAAAAAAAGATCGAAGGATAAAAAAAAAACAGTGAATAAATAGGAGAAGGAACAATAAAAACCTACCTATTTTATTTTTTTACTATTTAATGATGGTGGTAAATTAGTCAAATGAAAATAGTAGTTATGATAATCATGATAATTACGGTGGTGAAAGTAACGATAATAATGAACGGGTTAATATTATTGGTGTGGTGATGGTTATAAATGGGATGTGGTAGTAATGTTGATAATATGATATACTACATCAAAAATAGAAAATAATTTTTTGTTGTTTGTAATAACCTATTTTAATTATTAAAATTGTTCATAGAAAAAAAAACACAAAGTGAAACTAAACATTTATTTTGCCCTAAAAAATAAAAAATACTAGGTAAATAACTTGAGCGAAGTCGCATATTATTTTATTATCGATATAAACAATCAATAGAGAACTAATTGAACAACTCCAGAAAATTAAGCAAACGAAGAAAATAAAACCGATGAAAACCATTGGCAACATTAAAGCTAGGTTGTGCAAACGTACGGAGAAGGCTATTATTAAGTTGTATAAACCATCCAAAAAGCTAGACCATTAAACATTCAAAGTCTTAATTATGGTTGTTATCCTATTATGCTAGTGTTTGAAAGGGATGTAACAACATGAGCCATAAGGAATAGAAGCAAAAGAGCCGTACGGCGCCAATAAAAAAAATTGATGTTCTTGTTGGCGATTTGAGTGTGTTTGATATTATAGTAGTTTTTATAATTATAATTTAAAAAAAATTATTTGGTCGGACACGGTTCAATGAAAAGTGAAGTCACAGTTCACGTGAACAGTGACCCGTGAATTAATTCACCTAGCACTGTTCGATGAACAATGCCAAGTGAATTAATCCACTTGGCAGTGTTCAGATGATGATGATTGCTAAAGAAATATTAAAAACTCCTACTTAAGTTGAAGGAAGGAAGCAAACAACAAATTGGGTGGGCCATTGAGTTTTTTCTTTCTCTTGGCAACAAGCGGGCAAAAGTAAAAAGCATCAATATTTTGCTTCACCAAAATCGGCAGTACAAACTCAATTTTTAGTGGGACCCATCTCCAAAATCTGTGTTCAAAATGTTTACCAAATGGTTATAAATTGTGATTGGAACAAAATACAGTTCCAACCACAATACCAAACGGTACCGAAGAACTACAAAAAAGGCAACTAATCCTTAAGAATTTGCTCAAAACTGTGGAGACATGGTTTGATGATTAGGTGTATTGTTGATGATAAAGGTGTTAGCATTTTGAAAATGTATTTTAAAACACAAACATTCAAGCCAAATGATGTATATTTCCATGATGAGTTATAATTGAGAAATATTATTATGTAAAAAGTTAACCAATTGAATTCAAACTCAACTTCATGTCATTATTGCTGAAACCTACACTAGTAATATATTCTCTCAAGATTAAAATTGATTGCAAGAGTGTGTTACATTGAAAATATAGAATAACTTCATCCAAAGTTAGATATCTTTTTATTTGAGTTTATCTAAAAAAAAATCATCCATCACATAGGGCATTTACCTGGATATTAAATCAAGGTATCATGCATAAGGAAGCAGTCATACAATAATGGCATCAACAAAATTTAAAGGATTTAGTTGTTTTTAATAAATAATGACAACAAGGAAGAAGAGCAAGAATGATTTTGTTATGGCAATGAATATATGCAAAATGGTAGCTAAAAAAAAAAAACAATGGAAAAGAGTTTTTCTGAACCATGATAACTATTTGTTTTCATAGTTTTCATAATACAACCAAGTGTATAAAGAGCCAAAGAAAACTTAACTTAAATGTATAAAGAGCAAGAGCATGGCTATAAAAAGCGACAACATTGATTTTGCATTGCCATTCTAGTTTCAAATTAAGATTCAAATATTGATAATCTTTTGGGTTCACTATTAATCCTTTTTTTTTAAATAAATCTTTAAAACTTATTGTAGGACTTGTTTACTTAGATGATCTATTGCACAAAGAATATATAAAAAAATCAAGTCATAAAAGATTATACCCTATTTGTTTTTGCGTTTTAAAAACGTTTTTGAAAAAATTTAAAATTTTTTTATTTTTTTCTTTACGTCAAATTAATAATTTTTTTTAGTGTTTTCAAATCATTTTAATGTGTTAATGTCAAAAATGATTTTAGAAAAAAAACTTTATTTTGATGCATTTTGGAGTGAAAAGCACTTTAAAAAGTAATCACTATCATACTTTCAAACACCCTCGCTAACAGCTAGCTTATAACATAATGGGATAAGAAAAGCCAAGTTTTTTTGGTATCTTCTAAGAGAAGAGAAGATCAAACCAATCAAATTCCAATTTTAAAGAGAATTATATATCATCTCAGTTAGAACCATCAACCCAAGTCAAACTCTAACTAATTTCTCCATTAAAAATTCACAATGAGGTGTTTTTTTTTCAAAAATTAAAAAAAAAATCAAATTTCCATTCCTCTCAAAGTTAATTAGGGACTATGTGGCTCTGATTTGAACTCTAACTAATACCTCAATTTTCTTTGATTTTTTTATAGCTCTTCTATGACGTACCTCCTCATTCTCAATCATTACAAAACCTCATTAATGAGAGAATGGATATGTATGTCAAAATTACCAAAATCAAAGTTAACTTTAACAACTAGTGAAAAAAAACTTTATTTATTGAAAAAATTGGAGAATTAATCAATAAGCAAACTTTCATTTAAATTAAGGCCTTGTAGTCTTTAGTTTACCTTGATTGAATAGTGTTTTATGCTTCCAACAACTTCATATCACTTTATATCGTTAAAAATATATCCAAGCAATAAAAAGTTGTATAATAAACATATGTTATATGAATTCTCTCCTTAATATGATGATAATCAAGTTCATCATCAGAACATGCCTTTCTTAGTACTAATAGCAACAACACTATTTGATATATTCTCCAATACCTTATGGTAAGAGATAGAATTGTGTTAAACATGGTCATTAATAACATGAACTTTTGAATATTAGTAAGTGATATCAGAAATGATAAGAGATAACTTTTGAATATTAATTACTTGTTGAATATTAATTACTCTTAGCCTATTAGAAAAAAATATTGTTACAACCAAGTTGTCAAAGAATTAGTTTTATATCAAGCAATTTTTCATAGATAACAACATACCAAAATTTCAATCAAGTAATACTAAGAGGCAAGGAAAGAAGGGAAAAAAAGGTTTAAAAAAGCTTTATTCTTTTTTTTTTTCTTTTTTTAATTTGGACAATGATCTAATGAAACTGGAGCATAAACTAAGTCCATATTGAAGATTGAATATTAAAATTAACATGTTATGTAGGAAGATAAGTGTTAGTTATCGCATGAAAATGAGAATGTATAATGACCTATAAAAGCCTTTATTTTCTTAGTTTTTTAGTAATGCACATCCTTGTCAATGATACAAACCTCATAGATATAAAGATCTAAAAATCTACAATCCAATCAACCCTTCTCCAGAAAGCTGAATTCAAGCTTATGATTAAGCTTGATCCAATGATAACCTGTACTGAGACATCAAGACTATAAGTAATCAACCCCACATAAAACTTAGAATCGAGACATAAATAATAAGTATAGAAGACACCACGAAACTTGATTAATTCTTTGATAAGCTAGAGTAGTTACATGAGAAACCAAAAGTAAGAGCTTCTAGACGTTATCATAAGGCCGTTAAAATGTACGATTTCCCTAAAATTCTAATCCAATATAAAACAAGACCTCTATAAACTTCTGGTGAAGTTTTAGCCCGATTCAACAGTCAGATAAAAAAATTATAATTATTAATACAAAACTGCATATTAGGAAAATAAGCTCAATCAGCGTGTAAGTAGGAAAAACAGTTAAATAAAAAAATTATAATTATTAATACAAAACTGCATATTAGGAAAATAAGCTCAATCAACGTGCATGTAGGAAAATAAGTTGAATTTGCAAGTCTTGTATGAAATAAGGCCCAAATATTTTATATGAACTTATTGATTACTTCTTTAACCTTCTTAGCTTTTAACCTTGTAATAGGCCTAGTTGGCACATGTAATGGATCCCTTAGTATTCCTTGTTGATTCGTATCATTATTTATCTCCTCAAAATGATTTAACATTGAATCATCACATTGCTTGGATGTTGACTCACTTTGAGAAGACATATTAATTTGATTTTATGATTTTGATCTCTTTTTTAGTTGTAAACAATCAGATCCCAAATAATCTACCTAGTTTTTTTTTTTAAATGTTTTCTTAAGAAACTTTTTTATACTATGCTGCAAGTCTAATTGGAATTATAACAATGATGAAATAACATGGAAACTAAAAAATAATGGGATGTAACCTGATTTTAAAGTTTTACTCTGATACCAACTAATGTGAACTTTGTGGATATAAAGATCCAGAAACCCAAAGTCAAATCGACCCTTTCCAAGAAAGCCAAATCTAGGCTTGTGATTGAACTTGACACAACAATAATATGTTCTGAAACACCAAGATTATAAGTAACCAACCCCCATCAAATGCTTATAATCAAGATAAAAGCAAGAAGCATAGAAGCCTCCATGAAGCTTGGTTAATTATTTGATAAGTTAGAGTAGTTCTATAAGGAATTAAGAGTAAGAGCATACTCTCACAAACAAGTTTTATTTCAAAATAATCAATACATATTTTATTAATTAAAAAAACTAAATACAAGCTAAATAACCTATTTATACTAGGTAAAATGCCTTAAATAATGTTGGGAAAATAACAAAAGAGTTCTACATAAGAGAAGAAAAAGAATTATAAATCAATTAGAAAACTAATACAAATCTCACATGGTAGCTTCTGGATCTTATCTCAAGGCCTTATTGATGTTTGATTTCCTTGAAATTTTAACCCACTATAAAACAAGACCTTTGAAAACTTCTAGTGAAATTTCATCACTATCTAACCATTAGATAAAAAAAAAAAATATATGCTCATTAATATAAAATTGCACATTATAAAAATAAGCTCAATCCGCGTGTAAGTAAGAAAATAAGTTGAATCTGCAAGTCTTGTAGGAAATAAGATCCAAATATCTTGAATTGACCTATTGAATACCTCTTTAACCTTCTTAGATTTTGACCTTATAATAAGCCTAATTGGCACATGTAATGAATTATTTGGTGTTGCTCACTGATTCGCATCAATCAAGTTGTGTCAAATCTACAATTATTATTTGGTCAGATGCAATGCCACTTGCAGTGCCTACTCAATGTAGCAGAGGGCTATTCAAAAAGTAAATTAACAAATCTAAACATATAAAAAAGAGTATAATATATATTACATGAATTAATTAATCTGAAATAATAATAAATGTTAATAAAAACAATTACACTTCCAATTTTTTGCTAAAATTTAATAAAAATTAGTATAAAATTCATTACCCATGATTACATTATGATCATTCTCTATTTTCTAAACAAATGCTAAGAATTGTTTTTAGCCTCAATCCTTCATTCAAGGCATTAATCAATCTTTAAAAAATATAAAACAAAACTACCTTCTCCATTCTTTACCAATTCAAATTAAATAAAAATCATAATTAAATCTGGCATTCATTCTTTTTAATTCTAATATTGAAAGATCATTCCTCCAAAACATTTAAAAAACATGTTATTTTCAAAAAGAAACTTCAACCCAATAAAAGAATAAATTCTCAAAAATAAAAAAATAAAACATAAATTCTAGTAAACATCTTAGAGAAAAAAAACCAAACACCTCTCGTAACCTTCATTGAAAACCTTACATGCAACAAAGAAAATAAATAACATTAACCAACAACCTACTTTCATTCATCCACAATGCTACAACACATGGTCTGACCTCACTTAAAACATGTCGCACACTTATGACTTAATGATGGATAATCTTATAAAGGTCAAAAAAAGATTAAAGTGTAAGAAACTTTCTAAACCCAACACTTAAAATGAGAGACAAAAACTGAGAAAAAATCTCAATAAAGCATAGAAACTCAAGCAAAGCACATAATATATAATAGGTCCAGAAGAGAAAGCAAAATAGTTAGAAAAAATTAAGGAGAAATAGAAATTACTTAACGAATTGTAATTTTATACACAAAATAAGTGAAACCTTATTGTGAGGCCGAAAAAAAAAACATAGTATAAAAGAGAAATGTTACATTAAAAAAACAAATATAGATAAATAAGCTCACCATCCACCCAATGGTTTTGGTCTACATTGGTTCATCACCCTCCCAAGGTTTTTGATCTACGTTGGCTGCTTGATTGAAGATTAAGGAAACAATAACTATGCTTTATTTACCTAAAATATATTACTTAAGATAAGTTGTATTGCTACTTGTATTATATTTCTAATGTGCCTATATGCTGAAGATTTGTCTAAATTAATGTATGGATACCTATGGTTAAAGATGGGTCTAATGCATGAGATTAAACCCAGGTTATAAAGGGTGGTTAGTTAAACCAAAGTCTATCATATTTAGGGCTCACATCGTTTAGCCATTTTTAATTGTTACTACAATAATGATATGTGATGGTTTATATATTCTAGAAACACTCAATAAATTGACGTGACCATCATGTTGATAACAAAATGATGGGTTATTCTTGATCGAGGCTTATAACTAGTGATGATCTTTTAAGCAACGTCAATGAATAACAAGACATATCTATGTGAGGTCAACTTGACCAAGCCTTACACTTAAGAGGGATGATACTAATCATTTTATTATGCAACCAAAGATTTTAAGATAACATTCTATGATGGTTTGTTTATATTGAATGAAAAATCAGATGGATTTTGTAGAATGATTTTATGTACCCTAGTCGTAAGTGTCTAAATAGCAATCACTGGCGGTTTATCTACTTGGAGTTAAGATCTAGAGATACCTAAAACTAATGTCCCTTATTGGACCAAAATGCCTACACTTTCAAGAAAACAACCTTTAAGGATTCATTTACCTTGAAGCATGTTGTTGAATTAATAATCATATTTATTGTTTCATGCTCTTAGAATAATGACCCTCAATTAATGTTTAAGCATACCAGTCTAAAAAGACTCGTTTATGAACAAGAATTGTTGGAGAATAATCTTTTAGGACCAAAACATTTGTTATTATTATTATTTGAAAGAAAAAAATATCATATATGAATTTACAACCTTATTACCCCAATCAATGCTCAGAAGTAACAACTTTTAAGGTTTCATTTATATCAGGAATAATTGATGGATATATCTGATCAAAAACTTATGCATTTTCATTTTCTAAAAAGGAGTTTTAATTTTAATAATTGAAAATTTTTGAAAAGATTTAGAATGTTTGCCTTTGCTAACAAAAGGATTTTTTATGGATCGAACCTTTCATGTGATGGGCATTATAATCAAATATAAGACCTAGTGTAAACATAGAGAAATGACATGCATGTATGAAACGGGATATCATTTCTATGTTATTTGAACCGAGGGACAATACTAACACATGTTCATGCTATTAAATACATAAATATTCATACATGAAAAAGATGACGACGACATTGTGATGCTAAAGATGGCAATTGATGAAAACATGAACAAGAAAGCAAGATGCAAATTTGAGAGGTTCAGTCGACATGATCAAAACACAAATACCAATCTAAATGAACTATCCAGGGTGGATTAATTCAGGTTGAGATAGATGAAACAATGGCAACAATGGTGACGCATGACAATCACATGTTATAGAGGGTTGTTATGGTTGACATGTTTTTTCACATGCCACTAGAGTCTAATTGAATTGTGGACTGGCCGATAGGATGTGTCACTTTGTGCTTTGTTGATCAATGCTAGTAGTGTCGGCCACTGTCTCCTGTGGATGGAGATTAGAGTTGATGAAGTTTCAGTTTTTTTCTCTCTTGGACATACTCACATAAAGGTCATTGGTTTAAATGGATCATATAATTATGTAGTACTTATCAATGAGAGAAAAATGATTGTGGTCTCATAAAAAATTTATGTTCGAGGAGAGATAATTTTCAATTATATTTCTTTCTCTCTCCTTGGTCTATGATGATCTAGAGGTTGTTGACTTCAATTGATGGAGGGGTTTTGTAGGGAATTCATGGATAAAAAGAATGGTGGTGATCTCATCATAAATGGAGGTCGGGGATGGAGAAATTAAGGAGAAAAGTTTTGGTTGAGAAAGGTTGTTTGCTGGTTGGCGACACTAATATTTTGGTGTTTTTGTTAGTGCTATGTTATTGGTGATGTGATGGTGCTGATGTGGAGATATGGAGGTTCAATTTTAGAGAGGGGGGAGAAAAGATAAAGGGGTTAAGGTGTTATTTTATTTGTGGGAGAGGTGAGGAGGAAGTAAATGAATAATTTCTCTTTCTTTCTTTTTCTTTTTTTTTTTTAATTAAGCACACACTTTCTCTTTACCAATGGTGGCTCGGGTTTTTTCCTTGAAGGAGAGGTAAGGAAGAGTTATTTAATTAAGCACACACTTTCTCGATAGGAGAGGTTGTTATTTTATTTGCTATGTTTTTTTCCTTGAAGATGAATAATGTTTTCTCTTTGTCTCTTTTTAGCACACTTTTTTTTTGCTTTTTCACCCCTTCTAATTTTTTTTTTATGGAGGCTGAAGGTTTTCTCCTCGTTTGCACCTCTTTTTTATTTTCTATTAATAGTCAAAATATCTTGTCATTTTACCTCAATTACTTGGAGAGCTAGTAACCCAATTTAACTTAGATCTCTCTTTTTTTGTTTTGCATTTCACTCACCATCTTTTTTAATCTAATATTTTAATTTGTTTTTGTATTATGATTTTTTTTAAGTCATCTATCTATAAGATAAAAATAGTAAAAGATTATGAAATGTTCACATGAATGTACAAAATAGTAAAAAATGCATTGAAAGTATATTTTTAGAAGTTTTTGCTTTATTTTGA
>Ga0325410_1000897_pt1 | contig 31940 bp, 12 predicted proteins | sample PopdelMetagenome_16_FD_206182 | JGI IMG/M metagenome (GOLD analysis project Ga0325410, IMG submission 206182) | Populus deltoides microbial communities from Bellville, Georgia, United States - Xylem-PdIQD-R3 | ecosystem: Host-associated > Plants > Phyllosphere > Stem > Wood/Secondary xylem...
AAAATAATTTTTATTTAAAAATATATTAAAATATCTTTTTATAATTTTTTAAAAATATAATTTTCTCAAACACTATTTAAGTATGCTTATCCAAGTATTATTTGTTTCAATTTAGTGTTACAATCTAATATATTATTAAAAAAAATTGAGTTTTTTTTTAGTTTTTAAATTATTTTGATATATTAGTATAAAAATAAATTAAAAAATATTATTTTAATATATTTTTAAATAAAAAATACCATAGTATTTTGAGGTACAAGTGCTTAAATATTCTGCAGGCTGCAGAAGTTCAACTTGATAGTATCTTCATCCAGCTGGACAGTGCACAGCTAGAGACAGCTGAACACTGTTCCAGACCGAGTACAGCCACCATACAAGGTTTGCTGATCCATATCGAAAAGGGCCAGAGTTTGATTAGATGAATTGATAAGCTACTAAAAGCCATGACCAGGATTGGTGGAAAAGAAACACTCAAAACATCATTGAATTGTGGAATAGAAAGCAAATTGATTACTCTGCTGTAACTCATCAATGGAGACAATTGTACAGGGTTAAACAAGAACTTCCTAAGAAAAACATTGACCACAATGTCCTGGAAAAGAGGGGGAGTGGCAAGAGTCCTTGATTCTCATTTTCATTCTTCAAATGAAGACTGAAATCACAAATTCTTCTCTAAAGAAGAAACCGCTTGAACCTCATAACGAGGTTGGGTTTATGATGGTTTGAAATTGCAAGGTTCCTGGGGTTGTGCAGCTCCCATAAGGGTTTCCTCTCCAAGTCCATCGCTTAGCAACTCACCTGATAATTGGACGAAAAATTGTACGTAGATTTTGTTAGAAGTCAAAATCTTCAGCCTTAACCCTACCTCAAACCAGAACCAGAAGAAGGGTTGGTATCAAAACCCCCAGGGACAAACACGGGAAGCTGGTTTGATATTGAATCTCTTTTGAATCTAGACTCTCGAGGTAAATTCAATGCAAACCGCTGTTGGCCCTCTCTCAAACCTGAGCTTCCTTCATTTCTCAAACTATCCCTAACAGGGACACTCAAAAGTGGACCTCCAAAGAAAATGGAGTCCCCTGTGTACAGGAGCTTCTCAGATGACTGAGCAGGAACTTTAGCTGATGATGATGACTGTTGTGGTGGTATTGCTGGCTTTCGACCATCATTGCTTGTTTCTGCATTGGATTTTGGCAATACTGTTTGTGTAGCTGTTCTATTCCGAGCTTCAGAAGCTGACACAGGAACTGATACATACCTACCAGCCTCTTGGTCCCAAACAACAGACGTCCTTTTGACATCTCTAAGAAGAGAAGCAGCTGGAGCTGAAAGAAGCAATGGATCAGTACTACTTCCCTTCTGCGTGATTTTTTCATCAAATCCTGATGCCATATGGGATGATGGGTTGTTGGCAGTAGGTAAAGGAGCCTTAGAAGTTACAGGATGATCAGGAACAAGGCCAGGGGCTGAGGTTACAGCATTAAAACGACCTAGACCTTGAGTTTGTGGTAGAGGACTAAGCATGACTGATTCTTGAACATGGCTTGGGCTGCTGAAGCTACTAACACTTTGAGTCCCGGTTTCATACTCGTCCCGGCTTCCTTGACTTGGAGCAAAAGAGTTTCCTAGTGCTGTTAGTCTCGGCTCATTCTTGATCTCTTTGTTTGTCCCCATATCAGTGCTCACACTACTTCTGACACTCATATTGCCACTGGAGCTACATTCAGTATCGGGTAAACGGCGATTATCAACTGGCTTTAGAACAGAGGAAGATGCCCTGGCCTTTGCTGCTGCTCTCATAGCCTCGGTGGAATCTAACTTCGCAAGTTTCCAAGCACTAATTCGAACTGGCCGTTTGGGTACCTTGCTACCTCTTTCTGCAGCTCCGGCAGCATCTGGGTCAACAGTTGATGGGACCATCCCAGGCTCCAGGTGAGGTATGACTTCATCCTGATGCAGCGAAAAACACAAACAATTTCCATAAAGACCCATAAAAGTTAAGACCTTGTCCAAAATAATTTTGTAACATTTGTTAACAGTTTGTTAGAAATTCTATATAAATCTTGAGAAAATAACTAAAACATAGGATAAGATCCAAGGGCAAGAAGTTCCTATTAAGAGTGAATTGGGACAAAAATGTCATGTGGGAAAACTGGCAAGGAACAGACTCAGAAGTCTCTGCAGGATTCTTAGCTGGGGTCAGCACAGTCGTCCTCAATGACACACAACTGAAATGATGGCAAACACAAGAGTCTAATACCTGATAATCCACAAATACCCGAGGAGGGGTGCACCATGCTCCCTTGTACTGCAGGCCAAGAGAACTTCCACCACTGAAGCCAGTTGTGGCAGATCCTGATGGAGAGTATACTAAGTTTGGCATTTCCTCATACTCAGATGCTCCAGCAGGTGCCTCACTCATTGCTCTCATGGCCACAACATACTCATAGGTGGTAATACCCTAATTCAACATAACAGAAACAAATAAAAAGTTTTATATTGCTGAAATTGCCCAAATATGGTTCTGAATTTCAGATTCTAACTTCTCCTCGTCTGTTTTTAAAGCAATCAACAAGAGTACTAGAAAACTGAAAGTAGTTTCTAGTCTATCAGTCACTAACCTTTCTGATCAATATCATGTGGAAAAAGAAAAGTTCACTGAGAGGTAAACAAGCCAGGATAGAAACTACAGTGCATACAGCCTGCACAAATTGAGACCCAGCATCAACAATAGAAATTTGATAAATTTGAGATTAGTGATAAGTAACAAGCTTTGATCTAAGGTTAGTGTGCACGTACCACAACTGTTGCAAAAGGAGCTATAGAGAAACCATTTCCAAGTGTCTCGACAATTTCAATCTTCATGCTTTGCTTGTTAACAAAACAACGTACAAAGACAGCAATACCAACTCCAGCTTCGAGTACAAGCTGAGCCACACACAAGCAAAAATATTACCATTGGGAAAACATTTTCAGAAAGAATAATTGTCAGGATTACCACATATATCCAAATGAAACAACTAGCAGCTAGAATATGAGATATAAAGATCACATATAATATAAGTTAAGAGAGAGTAGCACATACCCAAGCAAGACTAGTAGCCATTAGAGAAATAAAAGTCACATAGTTTTTATACCCCACACAATTGTTAAGCCACTGCAGCCACACCATAGATTCAGTTAGTTTTTACGAAATCATATTTTGTCGACTTCAAAACCAGTTTAGTTTAGGAAATTCAAGATGTGTGCCTGCAAAGAGCACTAGAAACAACATGAAAGTATACCCGGCAATGGTGATCAAAACCATCAACACATTTATCACAACTTCGACAGTGTTTGCTGAACTTGCGTACCTGCAATTTAAAGATTTCATAGTTAAATAATAGGGACAGCCAGCGTAAATTCTTTAAAGTTGTCATTGGCAGCATGTGGCCAACCACTGGAGATACTTTACAGGGCGATAAATTAGCAGAATTATTTGGAGACAATACTGTGTTGCATGTATTGAGTGCATTTAATCATTGAGATGATGTACAGCTAACTCAATAGACTGATAAATAGAGCCCCACAACCAAAAAGGGAAAATAATGACGATAAACAAAATAAGAAGTGCCTCACTTTTTACAGTACAATACCTCAGCATTGCACAATGTACAGAACAAAGCATCTTCACCATTGCCCTGTTGGTCAGCTATCTCTCCATGTTTGCGGCAATCTTCATGAACAAAAGGTGCACAGAAGATTAAACCGATGTTATGGGAAGGTTTTCTGGTTGGAGATTGCACAGCAGTCTCGACTCTCTCAACTTCCCCCACTGACCCTTTCTTACTAGAGTTTGCTGGACCTATAGAACTTCTGGAGGGTGATGAAAACGAAGAATGCATAGCACTTCCAGTTTCATCAAATTTTCTAGGCAGATCCTTCACTGAAAACCCATGTTTCACATTGAGTTTATTTGCTACATTGGAATTGAATTTAGACATGATGCCAGGATCTGCAGGGTTAATTGCGGTACACCGAACATATAGAATAAAGACAAGAAGTACCTGCAATGCCACAAGAGGAATCAAGAAAACAACATCAGTCATAAAGGTTACTCTTAGTCTTACACATGTTAATTCTTGAAAGAACAGCACTTAGCACAGCAAGAAGACTAAAGTGATCCATGACATTTGATGCAGAACACGTCCATGGTAAAGCAACCAAAATAGACTTTCATTCATTAAAATGTTACCAATTTTTTTCGTCTATGACACAAATTTCTGTGGAATATATAAGGGAAACAAACTTAAACTCAATACACAGATATGACAAGAATTCACATACCACTGGAGTGTAAGTCCCAAGAAGCACATACTCCCAGATTTTGCCTCCAAGGAAAGGAGCAAAGAAAGCATAAAATGCAATCACTAGTAAGCAGAAGACAGTGATTGCAACAACCTATCAAGACAAGTCACCAAAGTTTAGCGCAGAAATTAGCATTAAAAAAAAACCATAAAAACACTCATAAATTCAGTAACTACGAAATGCCAAAGCCAATTTCGCATGCCCGCATAAAAAAGATGAATTCTTTAGCGCTTTTTAGAGAACCCCAGAAGAGAAGATCAGTTTTTTAGCAAAGCGAAGCAAACCTGATTAAGTAAGAACAAAGAATGACAATTGAGAAAAAAATCTCAAAGTCTCAAAAGAGAAGGTTTTTACGGTCATACCTGAAAGGTATGAGCTGGTAGTTGCCATCCATGTTTCCTCACCATAACTGCAAAATCCAAACCCCAAAACAGGCCAAAACCCTAAACACACCCAAAAAAACCCTAGCTAGAAAGAGAAAATAACCCAAAAAGAAAAGAACTTTCCTCTCAAGCACAGTAATCCAAACACCAAAATCAACGCAAACCCTTTTAAAACCAAAGAAAGAGAGTAAAGTTCAATTGGGTTTAGGCCTTGCAACTATTATCAACTAAAATGAAGAAGAAAGAGAAGAAAAGAGCTGAAGTGGGAAAGAAAAGTGAAAAGAAAAGAACAAAATGAGAGGCACTGAGACTGAAAAAGAAGGCAGGCAGCAGCACTTAGAAAGAGTACATGGAGAAAAAGAAGAAGATGTGTAGACAAGAAGTGGAACTATTAGAAGAAAAACACAAACTGACAAAAGCTAACAAAAGCGTTGACAGACACCAGACATAGAAAATCCATCTATCTCTGTGTGTGTATGAATATTTTCATGTCATCAATATATTGTTATATGCCTAATAATTGTTATTTTCTTTGATAATTTGGTGCCTAAAATCATTTTTTTAATAATAATTAGTGCCTAATTTTTCATTGAAATGTTTCTATCTAGATTTTTTGGAATTTTTGTGTGTTTTTTTTTCCTTACAGACTAGTAGTATCATCAAATTGGGTTCTTTGGATTCAATTCATCTCGTCAATTTAACTGGTAAAAAGCCTCCATTTTTTAATATAATTAAATGAGTTTTAAAATGAGAGAATTAAAGAAGTGAGATGTGACTTCTATTTAATATGTCATTGATGACTTGAGTGATATTTTTAAAAAGCGTGCTTGTTATGTTATAATATTTGTATGTCAAATCTGATTGGAGAGTTAAATCGGTGATCCATTCACTATTCACTTGGGATATTGTTTGGGCTGTGTTTTATGTTAGATCAGGTGAGAGTTGGTTTAGCTAGTTCATAGCTTGATTCACGGTTCAAAATATTTGATTTGATTTTAAAAAAATATATATTAATTTTTTTCTAAAAAAATATTATTTTAAATTGATTTGAAACAAGATAAATTAATCCGTCTAATATATAATCTAGACCTTGAGACGCGTCATAAATAATATAGGATTTTATAACTATAAAAATAAAATTCAAAGAGAGATTTTTTAATACCCATTAAATCTCAATTTTTTTTAAACAAAATTGGATCAACATGGTCATTGGCAAGGTTTAATTAAGACCTAGTTTAGCAATAACTTAATTTAAGTATGTGTTTGGGACAGTAGTGCAACCATCATTTTATTAAAAAAATGATTTTTTTTACTTTAACTTTTTTTCTATATTTTTTTATCGTTTTAATATATTTATATAAAAAATAAATTTTAAAAAATAATAGTAAAATATTATTTTAATATACAATAAAATATTTTAAAAAACAATATCCATCACCGTCTGAAACACCATTTAAATATCATACGCGTGTGTGTTCAAAATTTTATTGCCTGAAGTACATATGTGTGCGTGTTGTGTGGTGTATGTAAGTTGGCGCCTTTTATGCTCGAGACTGTGTTAATATAATTATTTTTTTAAAGTGTTTTTGTTTGAATATTAAAATAATTATTTTTGATATTGATATTAAAATATAAAAACAAACATAATACTAGGAAGAAGCTAAGCAATGGTCCGTTGATGTTGGAGGGGGTATGGTAGGGTCCACTGAAATTATTGTCTCTCACTACATTTCGATGTCCTTTTCAGCTTTATGATGATGGCATTTATAAGTGTGAAGTAGACAGCCCCGACCTCCGAGGCTGGCTGGGGCTGACCTCTCTCTCTAGCCCATGTTCTGGTTCATATTAATGGTCGGCCCTCTACTCCAAACTATTCTTATTTATGCATGTCCTTTTCTCCCCCCTAGGGCATCCGATGTTGTTATAGAATTTTGAGAATTTTATGCTACATAGAAATTCATTAAGGTTTCTTTTTTTTTTTTACCAAAAAAAAAATATTTTTATAAAAAATAACTTTTTTGAAAATAATATTTATTTTCTAACACATAAAAGCTTATTTTTTTAAATTGATTTTAAACTATTTTTCATTAATGACTTTAATGAGGTTCAAGATTTTAAAAGTGATAAAAATTATTTTTCATGAAACAAATAAAATTTAAAGTTGAATAAATATATTTTGGTTAAATGAGTGTATTTCCCATATTTATATCCTAAAATTTAGGTTGCTGATTAGTTGAGTAAATTGTAAAAACAATATTGTTTTAGATTAAAAAAAACTAAAAAAAATCATGATTTAAATCAAATTTTAAATTAACAAGTTTTTGAATTGACCATTTGAGTTTAATTAGTTTTTGTATTGGAAACCTAAAAATCAAACAAAATTCATAAATATTTTAATTTAATTTAAAATATGAATAACTGAAAATAAAATTAGAAAAGTAGATCAAACATTAACTTTAATTTCTAAACACTATGAAAATATTTGGGAGTTTGATTGCAGTTATTTTTTAAAGTGATTTTTATGCTGAAATATATTAAAATAATATTTTTTTTATTTTTTAAAAATTATTTTTAATATTAGTGCATAAAAAAATGATTTAAAAAATATATATATAAATTAATTTTTAATTAAAATAAAATAAAATTTTAAAGATCGTGGTTTGCACCGTTGCAGTACTCTATAACGATAATCCATGCACTGAATTTTCTTTAATTAACTCGTACACCTACTTTACCGAACAAGGATCATGGACGACAGCAAACGCAGAAAGTACCAAATCAACGCTTCACACGCGCCATATCTGTAGCAATCAATTCTTGATAGAGAATAAACTACATCTTAACTCCTGCAAGTTGGAAACTATAACAATCTGATCCTCAACAATTAAAAGGTTCCAAAATCAACCTGAAAGTCTTAATCCAGGCCCAAAAAAGATTAAAAGAATTAAATTGATATTTTTTAATTTGTTATATTAGTATAATTAAGGGTTATATATAACCTAAACCTCGATACCATGATCGATCAATAAATTAGTTATAGATCATGTCAACCCAATCTAAACCATTTTAAATTATTATGGATTTTAAATTGATATAATTGAATTTATAACCTTATTTTAATTGATAGTTTTGAATTTTTTTTATATCTATCACTTTTATATTTGGTTGATATTCTTAGAAATACTTTTTTTTTTCATTATCGGAAACTCATATTTCTGATAAAAGTCTATCAAAATCACGAGGAGCTCAAAAATACCCAAAAAAAGAAATTAAAAAAATTTAACATGGAAAAGGACCGCATTGAAACTTCTTGGAAACTCTAAAGTTGACATTGAAAAATTTAATCTATAGAAGTTGATGCTAAACATTATCAAATCTACAGGGGCTACAAATACAGTCTATGTTAATAAAGGGACCAAAATCACCCTCACACGAGTGCTTGCACACGCGCGATCGCTGTATCCCACTCGCGATTGAGAAACAGAGCAAACAAAGCGAGAGTGAAAAAAATTAGAAACCCTAGAAACAAGAGAATCGAAATTGAGGAAAGATTTCTTTCAACCTCCCACTCGCTCACATCGCTCGCGTGAGCTTTCACTTTGCAACTTCACAGATCGAACCCAACACACAGACAAAGAGAAGAAGCTCTACAGGTACGTATAAAGCTTCTTTTTTTCTCTTTTTTGCGCGCTTTAATTATATTTTAATCTTATTTTTAGTGACGGGTTTCGGCTTTTGATTTGATTTTTTTGAAAAACTCTGTGTTTTGGTTGATGGTTTTTTCTTGATCTCGTAGATTTTGAGTCTTTGATGTGTTTGGTTTTTAAGGTTGTGATTTTGTTGGGGGTGTTTGAAGGACCTACTCTTGTCTGAAGTTGAGGTGAGGGAAAGGAAATAGAAAATGGGTTGTTGTGTTAAGGTTAGAATTTGTTCTGCTTAAGGAGAAATTGAGAAAGTTTGAGGCGGTTCTTGCTGTTTGTTTAGAGTTTGTTGGAGCTTTTTCATGAGACTGGGAGGTGTTTTTGAGCTATAATTTGTTGAATTTAGTGCTTAAATTGACTGAATTATATGCGCTTTAGGTTTATTTTGGTTAGAACATGGTTATTGCTTGGGCACCTGCCAAGATTAGATGAATAAAAGAGCTGTTGCTGAATTATGGTGACGTTAAAGTGGAGATGTTGAGGAAGTGGATTTTGAGAAACTTTATATATCGAGCAAGTGATTTTAAGACTACAAGTTGCATCTTTTTGATGGCAAACTCAAGAGTTTTACCACTGCACAGAAGATGTGGCCATATAAGATTAAAACTGTGTCAAGAAAGTTTCTTAAACATTATGTGGCAACTAGGAAGACATGAAGCAAACAGTAGTGTGATGGCATAGGTGACAAACTACGCTGTTGCTGTCTATGCATGCATAGGTTAATTTTATAGTGTTTTGAATGTCAAATTTTTTATGTTAGATGGTGTGTGCTACTTAATGCACCACAGAGTAGATAGGCGAAGAGATTAACTACCTTCACCCATTATGGCATGTGTGGTTTTCAGTTTCCTTTCCTTCAGTTACAAATTTGTGAGTGCGAGTTTGGTACATATAAGTCTAATTACTATCCATTCAAAAAAGTTGCTGGGACCTGTGTCTGTCTATTTCTCTTTGATTTTGTCTATTTTCTAGTTTACTACTCCATGTGAGAGCATTGTTTTCTCAACCCTCCAACACAAGTTGATTGGATTCTTTTTCCTGTTAAAAACCCAAAACATTTGGGAGTAATTTGTTAGCTTTAAACCACAAAGAGTTGATGTCTTGGCTGTCTCTGGAGTCTAGATTGTTTCCTGGCTAAAATGTCCGACTGGAAATCAGAACTTTAGTGATTGGACTTAAAATGCACAGAATTCAGCACATTGAGATTTAATTATCAAGTTAATTCACTAGATTATGGAAGGATCGGTTTAATGTTTGAGGCTTTCAATTGCTTCAAATTTATAGAGTCGCTAATTAAGAGCATTGGAATGTAACTGGGTTCTTGGGCATGCAACGACTCACTTGTGGCCAAAGAAGTGAGAGGGTGACTTTGTCCAGTGAGGAAGCTTTTGGAAACTTCGTTGCTAGAGAAGGTTCAGATTTGGCAGATTATGATTTCAAGCAATAAAGTTATGTGATCTATTTAGAAGTAGTAGCTTAAGGCATGATGCAGATTGCTATTGAAGCCAGGCATGAACTTGTATCAGAATTGATTGCTTTTGATGTTGTGAGATAGTGGTGAGTTATGTACTATGCTCTCTTAGAGTTTTTTTTTTTGTGTGGATATGGGAGTGTTTAGATTTTCTTAACCCCCCCCCCCTTTATTTTTGTTATGTTTTTTTATTATCAATTGCAAATCTGTAGGTTGTTTTATTAGCTGTTCTAACATGCATATTTCCCTTTCAACTTTTCTGGTGACTTGACAGCAGTGGTTGGAAGACGTGTTGTAAAGTCTCATCATGGACATCGATCTTAGGTTACCTTCTGGTGATCATGATAAGGAAGGTGAAGAACCAAATGATGTCAATAATATGTTGAGTGAAGTCAAGCTGCACAATGGAGATGTAGAGATTGGAAATGTTGTTGATGTTGCAGAGCAAGTACTTTCTATAGAAGGGGGAGATGTTAATTCTCCCACAACGTCAATGGGATTCAAAGAGGACATAAAACTTGAGCCACTTTCTGGTATGGAATTTGAATCACATGGAGCGGCATATTCATTTTATCAAGAATATGCTCGATCTATGGGATTTAATACTGCAATACAGAACAGCCGCCGTTCAAAAACATCGAGGGAGTTCATTGATGCAAAATTTGCTTGTTCTAGGTATGGGACGAAGAGAGAGTATGACAAGTCCTTTAACCGACCACGTTCCAGACAAACCAAGCAAGACCCAGAAAATGGAACGGGCCGACGATCGTGTTCAAAGACCGACTGCAAGGCAAGCATGCATGTGAAGAGAAGGTCAGATGGAAAATGGGTTATCCATAGTTTCGTGAAGGAGCATAATCATGAGCTTTTACCTGCCCAAGCTGTCAGTGAACAAACTAGAAAGATGTATGCTGCAATGGCTCGACAGTTTGCAGAATATAAAAATGTTGTTGGTCTCAAGAATGACCCTAAAAATCCATTTGACAAGGGCCGGAATTTGGGACTTGAAGCCGGGGAGACCAAAATTTTGCTTGATTTTTTTACTCAGATGCAGAATATGAATTCCAACTTTTTTTATGCTGTAGATTTGGGTGAAGATCAACGTTTGAAGAACTTGTTTTGGGCTGATGCCAAAAGCAGGCATGACTACAGTAATTTCTCTGATGTTGTAAATTTTGATACTACATATGTTAGAAACAAGTATAAGATGCCTCTTGCTCTTTTTGTCGGAGTGAACCAACACTATCAGTTCATGTTGCTTGGATGCACCCTGTTATCAGATGAAAGTGCAGCTACTTATTCTTGGTTAATGCAGACTTGGTTGAGAGCAATGGGTGGACAGGCCCCAAAGGTTATAATCACTGACCAAGATAAAGCAATGAAGCAAGTCATTTCAGAGGTCTTTCCAAATGCTCATCATTGCTTTTGCTTGTGGAACATTCTGGGGAAGGTTTCTGAAAACCTGGGGAATGTGATAAAACAAAACGGAAACTTTATGGCCAAATTTGATAAATGCATCTTCAGATCATGGACAGAAAATGAGTTTGGAAAAAGGTGGTGGAAAATTCTTGATAGATTTGAACTCAGAGAGAATGAGTGGATGCAATCACTGTATGAAGACCGTGAGCAATGGGTGCCAATCTACATGAGAGGTGCCTTTTTGGCTGGAATGTCTACAGTTCTGCGTTCGGAGAGCATAAACTCTTACTTTGATAAGTATGTGCATAAGAAGACAACTGTGCAGGAATTCGTTAGACAGTATGGTTCAATTCTCCAAGATAGGTACGAGGAAGAAGCCAAAGCAGATTCTGATACCTGGAACAAGCAACCTACGTTGAAATCTCCCTCGCCTTTGGAGAAGAGTGTTTCAGGGATGTACACGCATGCAGTGTTCAAGAAATTCCAAGTTGAGGTCTTAGGAGTAGTTGCTTGTCATCCCAAAATGGAAAGCCAAGATGAGACAAGCATTAGTTTTAGAGTTCAGGATTTGGAAAAGGGGCAAGATTTCACTGTTCTGTGGAATCAAACAGGGTTGGAGGTCTCATGTATATGCCGACTGTATGAATACAAGGGTTATCTTTGTAGGCATGCACTGGTTGTTCTTCAAATGTGTCAACAATCTGCCATCCCATCACAATATATTTTGAAAAGGTGGACAAAAGATGCGAAGAGCAGACATCTTTTAGGGGAAGAATGTGAACAGGTACAATCTAGGGTGCAAAGGTACAATGACTTGTGCCAACGAGCTCTGAAATTGAGTGAAGAGGCTTCATTATCTCAAGAGAGTTACAATATGGCCTTTCGTGCTCTGGAAGAAGCTTTTGGAAACTGCATCAGCATGAATAATTCTAACAAGAATCTTGTGGAAGCCGGTACATCTGCCACTCATGGTCTCCTCTGTATTGAAGATGATAACCAGAATAGGAGTGTGACCAAGACGAATAAGAAAAAGAATCAAACCAAGAAAAGAAAGGTTGGTGGTCAAAAACGAATGTGAATGCCTCTGTTCTTATGTTCTAATACTATTCGTCATAAATGACCTCCTCCATAACTGCAGGTGAATTCTGAGCAGGTGATTACGACTGTTGGGCCACAAGATAGCTTGCAACAAATGGTTTGTCTTCTTATACTTTGTCAAACAACCCAAAAAGAAAGGAAAAACTTTGTATTGACGTGGCACATTAAATTCTACTACAGTTGAAACTTAATATTTGTTGACTAAATTATTTGAAAATAAGATAAGAAAAAGCCAATGACATTCATATTTGTGGTTGGCCTCCTATGAAAAATAGCATGAATCTGTTATGGTTATGTTGTTACTCATTTAGTATGCAAGTGAATGCACTAGTCAATTTGATTTTAGGGCTGATGAGTATCTGTAACTCGATTTGATTTTCTAGGACAAATTAAGCTCAAGAGCAGTAGCCCTAGAAGGTTATTATGGAACACAACAGGGTGTGCCAGGAATGGTATGTTTGCTTGTGAATTAGGTCATATGCTCATGACAATACGGTGGAATGATTTTCTTACCCCACTCATTTTGAGCTATATGTTTTTGCAGGTGCAACTAAACTTGATGGCTCCAACACGTGATAATTACTACAGCAATCAGCAGACCATCCAGGGCCTGGTATGCCATATAAATTGTTGCGTGAATGCTTGATGTATGACTGGTCTTGTCTAGTTATTAATCATCGTATATGATATGACTATGGAAATCTGGATCTCATATCTTCAGGGACAGTTAAACTCAATAGCACCAAGTCATGATGGTTATTACGGCACTCAGCAAAGCATGCATGGGCTGGTATTGTATCTATTCCTGCAGCCAGTAATTTCTTTGTACTACAGTCTGCAAATGGTGATATCTTTGCACTGTTTTTACCACATGCAGGGACAGATGGATTTCTTTCGCGCACCAGCTGGATTCTCTTATGGCATCAGGGTCAGTTTGCTAGTCTTGATATTCTGATCATGCCATTTTCATTTTGCCAAAACTTCTCAAAACGGTTTTCCATGTAGCAGGACGACCCCAATGTAAGAACAGCACAACTACACGATGATGGATCCAGGCATGCATGAGCAGCAACTTTCTCACTGTAAGGTTCACATTTCGAAAAGTTCCTTGAATCACGTGGCAATTAAAGTATTAACAGCAATTTTCATTTCTTGGCAGGCGAGGAAGAACGAATCTCCCTTTTATTATGCAGCATGAAATGGTCACTCCACTGAAGCTGAAATCTCTGTAAAGAATGAAAGCTGTCATGCATCAAAGATGGCAGGGTTAAATTTAGGAAACTTACTCTTCTAGTGCTTGTAAAACAAGAGAGAGTAGGATGCTTTCATCTTCACCGCATATTTACCACAGTAGACAGTCGAACAAATTCTTATAGGGGTAAAATCTCCCTTGTAAATCTTTATTGTATTTACCTACTATATCAGTGATTTGTCTGTAGCCTAAGATATCTGATCAGATAGTATCAGTACTTATTCCCCCAGTAGATCACTATTCACTCTTGCCCCTGCGTCTGTCTACCAAGGACCAATGTCAGTCAACTGTTGGAAAAATGATTAAAAAGCAAAGCTTTTCTTTAAATTCTTTTTCTTACCTAATTAATTATTCCTTTTCATATTAAAGAGTGATTCCTCTTGAGGGGATATTACAAAGTAAATTATGAAAGTCGTTTTCATAATTATTCAAGAGATAAAGCTTGACTTATCTAAGATCTCAAATCTTATTAGAAAGGGAATCATAAGCCTATAAGATATGGGATCCGACCAGGAAGAAGAATCTTAAATCTTAAATCTTAAAAAAAACAAACAATTTGTTTGATATCTAATTACATAAGAAAGTCGATCAAAATACTTTAGGATGTTTAAACGGCAATTATCAGTATTTATTTAATAAAAATAGATTTTTGAATAGATAAAAATATTTTTATTATTTTATTTGAAACCAAATAAATTTTTTTAAAAAAAACCCAACGGGCTGAGAATAAAACTTTAACTTGAACCAACCCGGTTTTTAACCGGTTTCTGACAAGTCGAATTTCCTTTATTTTTATCTTTTTTTTTTCCAATTAAGACCGGCACAGGTCTTGGATGGACTGGGTGCTGATTGACCTATCGAGCCCGGTCCGGGTGTTATATCTGCAATTTCAATTCTTTTATTTTTTTAAGCAACACGCGCCAAGCGTGTGGCACACAAAGGAAGCAAACAACAAAGCGGTTAAAATTCTCAAACGACGACATCGAATTTGCATAAACAACAATAAACGCGCGGCGAAGAAACAGAGATGGAAGCAAGCGAGGGAGTGAAATAAAAGCCCTAATTTTTATTTTTATTTTATAAGATTTTTCTACAACCGTGCGAGTGAGACTCAGCGAGTGAGTGTGGAGAAGAGAAGAAAGAAAAACCCTAATTTTTATTTTTTTTCAATTCAGACGCGCCAATTCTCTCACTCGCGACTTTATTTTCCGGATCTTTCTCTCTTTATCCCTCTCAAGGTCTCTCTCTCTTTCTCTCTTCTTTAATTTTGGTGTATTAATTGTTTTTATAGCCGGTTTGGTTGCTGAGAAAACGTGGGAAAGTGGAAGTGGGAATTTGTGTTTTCCTTTAATTTTCTTGGTAACCAAACATGGGATTGGAAGGAGCTGAAATGCTTTAGTGGGGTGTGATTTTTTCTCGAATTTGAATCGTTAGAGAATGAAAAAAAAAGTGGTTTTATTATTTTTGGTGACCCTAATTAATGCCCTGAATGAAAAATCAAGTTTGAAAATTTTCTCAGAATCCAATCAGGAGATAGAAAAGGAATAAGAATGATTTAATGGGTTGTATTGGTATAGAATTTAAAAACGGAAGCTTTTTATTATTATTATTCCTGGTAACCTTAATTAGTGTCCCGAATGAAAAATCAAGTTCGAAAATTTTCTCAGAATCCAAGCAGGAGATAGAGAAGCAATAAGAATGCTATAATGGGTTGTGATTTTTATTGAATTTGAATCAGTAGAGAATGGAAAAATGGTTGCTTTTTTCACCCCTAACATCCAAGTAGTAGATGGAAAATGATTAGGAGGGCGATGATGGGCTGTGTTTTTTATACTGATTTTATTGAATTTCAGCGGAAAAATGGTAGCTTTATCATTTTTAGTATCATTTGTAATACGTTAATGTGGATTGTCTGTTGTTTGAAACTCATGTAATTTATGTATGAAAACTTTCTTTCATGTGTTCAGGTGCCTCTGTAAAGAACTTGTTGCATTTTTTTCCTTAACGGGAATGCGTTTTTATGATGACGGAGAGGAATCATAAAATGATTGATGATATGATCGATCTTCAAGATAATGTCCCTGCTGATGATGTAGTGGGTGGAAATATCGTTGGTGTGGTGGATGTGGTGCACAGTAGAGATGTTGCGGTCGTTGATTCTCCGAAAAGGGCTGTTGCTATGTTTGAAGGGGATGTAAACTATGAACTATGTGATGGTATTGAATTTGGATCACATGAGGAAGCATATTCGTTTTATCAGGAATATGCAAAATCTATGGGGTTCACCACTTCGATAAAGAATAGTAGGCGGTCAAAGAAATCAAAGGAGTTTATTGATGCTAAATTTGCCTGTTCTAGATATGGAGTTACACCAGAGTCTGATAGTGGTAATAGTCGGCGATCAACTGTGAAGAAGACTGATTGCAAAGCCAGTATGCATGTGAAGAGAAGGGCTGATGGCAAGTGGATAATACATGAATTTGTCAAGGAGCATAATCATGAGCTCTTACCTGCTCTAGCATATCATTTTCGAATTCACAGGAATGTGAAATTAGCTGAAAAGAACAACATTGACATATTGCATGCTGTCAGTGAACGAACAAGAAAGATGTATGTCGAGATGTCTCGACAGTCAGGTGGGTATCAAAATTTTGGGTTAGTAAAGAGCGAGATGAATATGCAGTTTGAAAAAGGCCAGCATTTGGCTCTTGATGAGGGTGATGCACAAGTAGTGCTGGAATATTTTAAGCGTGTCAAGAAGGAGAATGCAAACTTCTTCTATGCAATAGATTTGAATGAAGAACAGCGTCTGAGAAATTTGTTCTGGGTTGATGCAAAAAGCAGGGCAGATTATATTAGCTTTAATGATGCTGTTTGTTTCGAAACCTTCTATGTAAAATACCACGAGAAATTGCCATTTGCTCCTTTTGTTGGGGTGAATCATCACTGTCAGCCAATCTTACTCGGATGCGCATTTATTGCAGATGAGTCTAGATCAACATTTGTTTGGTTAATGAAAACATGGCTTAGAGCAATGGGTGGGCAAGCACCTAAAGTTATAGTCACTGACGTGGACAAAACCTTGAAGGTGGCCATTGAAGAAGTCTTCCCAAACACCCGTCACTGCTTTTCTCTTTGGCATGTATTAGAAAGATTGCCTGAAACTCTCTCTCATGTGATTAAACGACATGAGACTTTTTTGCCAAAATTCAACAAGTGCATTTTCAAATCATGGACAGATGATCGGTTTGATATGAGGTGGTGGAAAATGGTCACCCGGTTCGAACTTCAAGATGATGAATGGATTCAGTCATTGTATGAAGATCGTAAAAAGTGGGTGCCTACCTACATGGGGGATACTTTTCTAGCCGGAACTTCTGCTACACAGCGTTCTGAAAGTATGAGTGCGTTCTTTGATAAATACATTCATAGGAAAATCACCATGAAAGAGTTCATGAAACAATATGGAACAATTCTACAAAATAGGTATGAGGATGAGTCCGTTGCAGATTTTGATACTTCCCACAAACAGCCTGCCTTAAAATCTCCTTCTCCTTGGGAAAAACAAATGTCAATGGTTTATACTCATGCAATATTCAAGAAATTTCAAGTTGAGGTTTTAGGTGTAGTTGGCTGCCATCCTAAAAAGGAAAGTGAAGATGGAACAATGGTGACGTTTCGGGTTCAAGACTGTGAAAAGGATGAACATTTTTTGGTCACATGGAACCAAACAAATTCAGAGGTGTGCTGTTTCTGCCATTCGTTTGAATATAAAGGTTTTCTTTGTAGGCATGCATTGATTGTTCTCCAAATTTGTGGCCTTTCAAACATACCACCTCATTATATTCTGAAGAGGTGGACAAAAGACGCAAAGAGTAGGCAACCAATGGCTGTAGGAACAGAACGGGCACAAACTAGGGTGCAGCGCTACAATGATTTATGCAAATTGGCCATTGAAATGAGCGAAGAAGGATCATTATCTGAAGAGAGTTACAATATTGTTCTCCATACACTAGTAGAAGCTCTGAAGAATTGTGTGAATGTGAATAACCGCAATAACAGTGTAGCAGAATCTAGTACCTATACTCTGACTCATCGTGAAGCAGAAGAAGAAAACCAGGGAAGCCTTGTTACCAAATCAAGTAAAAAGAAGAACCCAGTCAGGAAAAGAAAGGTTAGTTCTGGAATTAGAATCCAACCAGGTGGAACTGCCTATGTTCTAATATTATTGTCTAATTATGTGCACAAGAAAAGGAAAAGAAATGATCAATGCCTGTTTATGGTTCAGGTACAATCAGATCCAGACGTCATGCTTGTTGAAGCACCAGATAGCTTGCAGCAAATGGTTTGGCCTTTGTTCTATTCACTTCCAGTAATCATGCAATCATAATGTTATAGTGGTAATAGTGTGCATTGGATTGCAATAAGATTATGGCTGTAAAATTTGTTAAATGGATCCGCTTTGTGTAAAGAGAACTCATTCTTTCTGTTTTATTATTATTGAATTTCAATAGGATGGTGTTGACTAGGTCGTGGGATTGTGCAATCGACTTGGACAATAGAGTTATTGAAATTGGGTTTTGTCTCTGCAGGAAAATCTAAGCTCAGAAGGTATTAACCTTGGCGGATATTATGGTACCCAGCAGAATGTGCAAGGACTGGTGAGCACAGTTTGTAGTGTTTTGGGCCTTTTTATCCAAGAGACAATATACAGTTGTGTAAAAAGAATTGTAATTTCAACTTTGACAGCCTGAACCTGGTGCTGAGTGCAGGTACAATTAAACTTAATGGAGCCGCCTCATGATGGTTACTATGTCAATCAACATAGCATGCAGGGTCTGGTAAGTCATGGTGGATTTTGACCATGTACATATTCAACAAAATCACTTTTATGAACGAGTTACGATACCTTGAATTGTGTTTGTATTTCTAGGGGCAGCTGAATTCCATAGCACCCAGTCATGATGGTTTTTTTGGGACTCAGCAAAGCTTGCATGGGCTGGTATTGTATTTTATAACAAAATACATTTTCAAAGAACTTTTGTTTCAGAAGCAGCAGTTACCTAATTACATCCTTTCATGTAGGGACAATACGACTTTCGGCCTCCAACTGGTTTCAGTTATAGCATGCAGGTGAGTTTTGGAGGACATGGTATCAATATTTGTTATCCTTTCCGCATGGAACCTATTAATGAGTATAAATTTACTAGGCTGTGTCTTTTAGTTGCAGGATGACACTCATTTGAGATCTTCACATATGCATGGCAGTGCTTCAAGACACGCATAAGGAAGTAGGATGTTTCATATTGGCAGCTGGAATGACAGTTTTCCTCCTGAGATGGCTGGCATCTTCCTTGGAGGTATATAACACTGATTGAAAAACTAACTCCAGGAATTGCGAACGCCATTTTTACGAGCAGAAGTCATCGATTTGATAGTTCAGAAGCTAATCCCCAAAATGAAGGCAGAAGACATCATGGATTTTTTATCCAGAATTTTATCTGGAATCCGGTCTTAATTTATGCCACACCAAGTCACTAACAGCTATGGTAGCACAACTTATTGGTAGAGCAATGACTGTGATTTCGATATGTTCGTGATTACTCTTACAGGCACCACATCTGCCTAAGCTAATTGGAGACTTGAAGAGACTGTCCTGCTCGGAGAGTAGATCCCCCTTGTGGTGAGATGAAAAAGTGCCTCGTTGCTGGAGCATACAAGGAATGTTCTTCTTCATGTCCATAGTAGATTGTGTAGATCTGCTGTTATTAACCACTCCCTCCTGTCAACCCTTTCCTGGTATTAGTAGATGTGGAAAATACCTAACTTCATGTAGAAGCACAACAATTCTCAGGATGAGTAGTTTATTCAAATCAGATCAAGCTCTTCTCCTGTAAGCCCTCGCATGACCAGTCATGTTACAGGAGGAATTTGGTCCTTGTAAAACATGTATTTGTTGATTATGACACCTTTCTCAACACTTAACAATATATTTTTTTTTTTATTGTTGCTTTCAATGTTGCATATTCTTTTCCTGTTTATTAAGTTTGAAAGAGGAAAATATTGAAGATTAAAATATCATATACTAATCCCAGAAAAATATAATTCTTCAAATCTTCAATTTCCTTTTTTAAATAATGAAATATACATAAGATTATTAAATAAATAAAAATAATTTGGTTAATAATAAAATGAAATGAAGTGTTTAGTTTTTAAAATATTAAAAAATGTATTAAATTTAAACAAGGAAAAAAATTAAATATTGAAAAACAATTGAAGATTAGAATCTCCTATAGTAGTCTTAGGAAACTATAATTCTTCAATTTGTTTTAGATATTTAATATCATTAAATTTAAAAATTTAATAAAAATAATTTGGTTAATAATAAAAATAAAAGGAACTTTTTCCCTTTTATAAAAAATTTAAATTTAAATTTAAATTTAAATTTCAACAAAAATAAGATTAGAATATCAAATACTAATTCAAGAAAAATAATTCTTTATTTTTTAAAATAAATATATAGAGTTCTATTATATATTAATTTAAAATTGTACTACTATGTTAATATATAAATTATTATAAATATATTTGTTAATTTATCTCAATTTTATTTTGATGTGCGCTTTCAATAAAATGGAGGAGCAGCGCGACCTGCTTCCTTCTTTTTATTTTTTATTTTTTTAATTTTTATTTTAATTTATTTTTTTATTATTACTTAGATTATTTTTTATTGATTTAATTTTATTTATATTTAATATAATTATTCATGTGGCATGATCTAAAACTAATAGACTTGAATAATAAATTGGATGGAGAGGACAACAAGTATAAATTTATCTTGAGAAAGGATTGTTGTAGATCAAAATCATATGGAAGGATGAATATGACCAAAAATTGAATATAGAGGAGCATTCTGTGATTTCCATCCTAAAATAACTGAGTTGTAATTGTATTTTATAATTTGTTATTGCTGTAATTATAAATTAATTAATAAAAAAGAAAAGAAAAGAAAAATGAAAGGCAGAACATAGCGTGAATTTTTTAAGGCTCAAAGACAAGGCTACAGAAGCCTAGTAATTGCCGATTTATTGCTGAAGAGATCGCCGATTAATTATTGACTATTTCAAAATTAATCGCTACTGTTCCCGATAAAATGCAGGTTATGTTTCCGATTATTTCACGAGTAAATACCGATTTCCTGTCAGAAAAAAGATCGCCGAGGGATTGCCGACTATTTTCGAACTAATCGCCCCGCTTAAAAGCTGATTGGTTTCTGATCTACAATCAATTTATCCGATTTGGAATTCATCGCCGATTATTTAGAAATTATCGCCGATCTTTATAAAAGATCGCCGAGTAATTTATGACTATTTTACAACGATTGATCGCTGCGATTAAATACCGATTAATATTCTGATCTTTTACTGATTTGATCACGAGTAACCATAGGATGATTATGCCTGATATTCATCTTGCTTGCCACAATGAACAAGAAAGATCATAAGAAAGGAGGAAGAAATTACAAGAGAGATACAAATGACTGTCGATTATTTAGTTATTTTTTTTCTTTTCAATTTCAACCTTTAAAATTAACAAAACTTAATTATTATGGGAAATATATTTTGTATAACAGACATGTTTCATTATAGATTAGAAGAATAAATTTATGCTTTACCCTTCAAAAAATCACAAAGAACTAGCATTTAGGGTAAAATAGTCTTTTAATAGGATTCACTTGTCACATCTCGGTCTTTTCATAATTTTTTTGCATAGTTAAATTACTTGATTGTATTAAAAAAAACACTTAACTATAGTCTAGGGGATTTTTTGATATTTTACTTTTTTAAGTACATTATAATGACTCTATAACCCTTAAAATCAATATTCTTAAAGTTTTATTGCAGTGACTTATTTCTCATTTCACATAGGTATTTTCATAGTAATTATTTGGTTCTAGGTGTAATATGGTATTTTGATAAATTAAAAAAGTTGTTAACGCGTGTGTTGCACATGTCATTTGCTACGCGGTTTTTTGGTAACGAGTGTGGTTGACTCTAGTGGCTGCAACCATTTCTTCATTGTGTCATTCAATTGATCGTCTCGGCTACCTATTCCTCACTAAGTGGCGTGTATGATCAATGGACCTAGGTTTGACGTCAAAAACCTTTTTATTTTTTTTCTTTTCTCTCTCCTTCTAGAAATTCATGTCTGACCCTCTAGATTTTTATATTAGCCCTCCAAGTCTTTTTTTTCTATGGCTTTGGTCCCTATTTGTTTTATTGTAATTAATTTTGAAAATTGAAATTTTTTCCAACTTCATCATTCTTTAATTTTTTAGCCTGCCAGATTTGGTTTTTAATCTTTTTATTGCTATTTTTTTTAAGATAGTTTTGAATTTGATTTTTTTCAATTTCACCCTCATTCATTTTTTTCTTTTTGATTTGATGCTCATTCTTTTTATTGCTATTTTTTTCTTTGATAAATTTTTTAGATTAATAATATTTTTTTTCAATTTCATTCTTAAATATTAAATTGGTTGAGAATTGAGTTTCTTAATTGAACCCCGGTCTACGATTTCACAAGTTATGAATTTGAGATATTAACAGAAGTTTAGAATATTTGCCCGAGATTGCTTGTTTTTTCATATTATTAAATTTGGGTTGCCTTTTTTTATATTATTAAATTAACTGAACTTATTAAACTCAGTCGACTCAATGACCTGAGTCTTAATTTTTTTTACTTCTTTAGAAATTCTAGTGTTGCCTGAATTTTTTTCTTTTTCCATCAAGAAAAATTTGGTTAGACCTGCGGCATTGTGTAAACCATCGATGTAGGTTTACTCGAGTCACTTTCTCAGGTACTTTTTGATTTTTTTTCACTTTTGACCTTCAATATTTGCTTCATTATAATTGAGCTACCTAATTTGTTTTAATATGGGTTCCATGGTTTTATCATGATCACATTATCCATATCGCAAGTTTTATAGGTTGACCCATGTTGATCTAATGTGTCGCCGTCTCAATATTTTTTTAAAAAAATATATTTCATCCAATACGTAACCATTTAAATATTTTACAAGTGTTTCAGCACATGTGCATCGAGTTTATAACTCTTTTATGTATTTATATTTTTTAAAAGTTGAAAAAAATGAGCTGACTCTTAGCAATGCGACTAAAAAACCTAGTTAACAAAAACTTTTAAACCCATGAGAGTTTCATCATAGCCTAAGAACACAATTTATTGTGGATTGTTATAGTAAAATTATCATTTTTCCCTTGAGTGGAAAAAAGATGGAGCCTTAAGGATGGGAGTGTCTTAGTCTTTTTCATTGGCTTATTTGTCATTAAAAGATTCTACATGGGTGTTTATGTCTTTTTCAATTTTTTATCATAGTAAAAATATTATTTTACCCCCAAAGTAAAAAAAAATTAAACTCTTGACCAGAGGCTTTCTTGACTTTTTGTAAGCTTCTTAACAGTAAAAATACTTATTTACCTCCAGGGCCAAAAAATTATTAGGTTGCTAAATGAGGGTTTTCTGAGGTTTTCAAATATCCATGTATAGTTAAAGTATGTCTTTAACCTTGGAAAATACAAAAAATAAGTTTTTCATTAAGGGGTTTTTTGTACTTTCACACGAGTATTTAATGTAATTGCCAGGGTTATTGAGACCTTTTGGTATTTTTATATTATTTTTTATTTTTTAAATGAGAAAAGCTATTGGCTATGGAATGCCACCCGGTGGCTAAAATCATCCTTCTATTGTCTCCCTAGATATGCTATTGTGTCATTTTCCGTGTGGAGCGGCACGTGGCAACTGACGGTGGTTGAATTATCGCTGGTAGTTGTTTGATTTTTTTTTATTTTTTTCTATCTCCTGACAGGTAATGTACATTATTACCCTTTTTGTTTTTTACCTTTTAATTCCAGTCCTCATTCTTTTTATTTCTTATTTCATTCTTCTTCCATTTATAGAAATTTTTTTCTTTTCAATTTAGTACTTCAATTAATATTTCTCATATGTTTTTTTTTTAATTTCAGTAATCATTCTCTTAATTTTTTATTTCGTTCTTATTCCTTTTATAAAAGTTTTTTTTTCAATTTACTCCTTTAATTGCAATTTCTTATGTGTTTTGTTTTACATTCTGATCCTTTTTTTTCCTTCTCATTGACACTTTTGTTGAAGATTTATTAGCTTTCAATTTTACCCTTCAAACAATTTTTGTTGTTTTTTTATTCAGTTTGACCATCTTTTTTTTGATTTTTTTCTTTCTATTTAATCTATTTTTCAATTCAATTGAACTCTCTAATTGAAGATTTTTATTCCTTTCACGCTTAATTTTTTAGATCATTTTGTGTAATTGGTTTTTTTTTATTGGTTTCATCTTTTGATATTTAATTTGTTAGGGATTCGGCTTCGTACGATCTTATCTTTCTACATTAGTTTTTTTTAATATTGGTTTTGTGATTATCTTTAAGTTTTTTATATGGATTTATCACAATCTCATGATTTAGGTTACGAGTTTTGCATGCTTTTTTTTAATATAAGTTTTTTTTAGTTTTTCTATTTTTGCTTGATTTTTCAAGATATTATTCTAATTTATCTATATTTTTTTATTCAAATAAATTTTATTTTTAAAAATAAAAGATATTCATTTTTCAGGGTGTGAATTTATCTTTTATTAACTTAAATAATTAAGTTCTGTACACACAATCAGGTGAAATTTTTATTTTATGTGATTGAATATATTAATCTACTTTCATCTCTCAATTTTTTCAGTTTTTTTCTAGGTTATTATTAACAAATTTTTTTATTTACATAAATGAATATCGATTTTATTTAATTAGATGCTTGCATAAGCCTTTTAATTTATACTTTGAATTTTTTTATGTAAAAAACATTTTAAAATAGCCTGTATACCCAATATTTTTTTAAAAAATTAAAACCTGCGGAGAATCACAAGTTAAACGACTAATAATTACTATTTGTGAATATGGTGGCATGCTTATCTTGATAGATTATATAGGTTATTGGACTGGCTAATAATATTGCTGATGTGTGAGGCCTTGTGTAATATTTTTTATAGCTTGAGTTTATTTAGTCAATTTTATTTGTATTTATTTTTTAAGTCATGAATTTTTTAGGGTATAAATTTATCTTTTATTGATTTAAATAAATAAGTTCAGTAAACATAATCAGGTTAAAGTTTCATTTTATATAATTGAATATATTGATTTATTTTTATTTCTTAATTTTTTTCAGTTTTTTTCTTGATTATTGTTAATAATCAGCTTTTTAATTTATATTTTGAATTTTTTGATGCAAAAAACACCTTGAAACAATCTATACATCTGATATTTTTAAAAAGAAGTATAACCCAGCAAGTTAAATGGCTAGTAATTATTATTATTATTTTTATAACCTAGCAAGTTAAACGGCTATTTATTATTATTATTATTATTATTATTATTATTTATTAATGTGGATATTCGGACCAGCTTGAATATACCTTGACTAATCTTACACACCTTAAAGTTAACGACCAAATAAACTTTTAATAATTATCATATTAACAATCAAACAATCACATGGCACAATTTAAAATCACATTAAAGCAACCCTTTAATTCTAATTTCTTATTACTATTCTACCTAATAGATGTTAAACGGCTAGTAATTATTATTTGTGAATATGGTGGTATGTTTATCGTGATAGATTAAAGATGAAGTTGATTGGACCGGCTATAAGCTGCGGGCCACCAATTAATATACTCGACACTTGACATGCGAAAAGGTGGCATGTATAATAATGACTGACCACTATTTCAATAATCGGCTTCTCACAAAGTATTAACACACCGGTTTTTTATTTTAATTTTGTTGCTTTAAATTAATTTTTTTTTAATTATTTTACCAGATTAATATCAAAAATATATTTTAAAAAATAAAAAAAATTTATTTCATGTATTTTTAAGCAAAAAAAACTTTTAAAAAAATCTTTATCGCAATACCAAATACTTTTAAAGTATTTTTTATTTAGAAAAAATATTAAAATAATATATTTTTTAAAAATTTATTTTTAATATTAGCCTATCAAAATAATATTAAAAATATTTAATTTATAATAAAAAAATAAAAAATAATTTTTTTCAAAATATTATTTGGAGCAATGATGTTATAGCAAAAGGATGGAAATAAAATAAAATGAATAGCATAAGGATTCAATCAGTAAAAGAAATTTACTTGTGATGTCACATCATCTTTTCATAGCCACGTCATCAGAATCACTTGTCTTTTTTATGACGTGTAAGCGTTCCTGATAATGGAATCCAATAGAACTTTGACTCATATTATGATAATTGGTTCTGCCTGTTTGCGTTTTGGTTTGGTATCGATCAAATTCGTGCATGCATTTTGACAAGAAGGCAAAACGTGTTTTATAAAAAATTAAATTTTCATTTAAAAATAATTTTTTTATTTTTTTATCGTGTTAAAAAATACATCAAAATAATATTCTTTTCACTAAAAAATACATCAAAATAAATTTTCATTCAAATACGTGCATGCATTATTGCAGTTACTTTTTAATCACTACACCATTAAACAGTTTTACCGACGAACTACGTCCGTCGGTCACAGGAATGAAATCTGTCGGTGAAATAATTACCGACGGCCTCACCGACGGAACACGTCTGTCGGTATAACAGTCGTCGGTAAAACCCATTTCCGTCGCTAATTCTGTCGCAAATAAAAAAAACACACACCGACGGTCTTATAGACGAATACACGCGCGTAAAAATAAAGTTTCCCACGGGAACATTACCAACAGAATAAATTCGTTTGCAATTTCAACGGTAATCACCGACAGACGTACCGACGTATAATGCGTCGGTAATTATGGCATGGCTGGTAATTGTTTGGCAACTCTTTGTGGAAAACCGACGGATACGATCCGTCGGTATTCATCACCGACGGATATATTCCGTCGGTAATTATGGCATGGTTGGTAATTGTTTGGCAATTCTCTATGGAATACCGACGGACATTATCCGTCGGTATATCCGTCGGTAGGTATGTAAAATATATAAAAAAAATAATTTTGTTTATAGTAAAAAACCTTAATAAACAAATAATAATGGATTAAACATTAAAAATATAAAAGTAATGTTAAATAATATTCATTACAAATTTAATGTGTTTAAAAAACAAAATTAAACTAGAATAGCGGCGGAGCTGGAGGAGGAGGAGGCTGGTTGTTCCCGGGACCATACGGCCAAAAAGAAGCAGCACAAGTATCGTCACTCATCTTTGATCTCATCTCCATGACTATTTGACGGAGCTCATCATAATTCGTCGAGAGTTGTTGATATTGTTGTTTCAACGCAATGAACTCCTCAGACTGGGTGTTCGATACTGATGGAGAGCTTCCAACAGTTGAGACACTACGAGCCGAACGCAAGTTTTCAGCCGTAGTGTTGGAGAGCCCGTAGACCCGATTTTTATCGGATCCACCAGATGATCCCGCCTCCATCCACAAATCTGGATCGAAATCTGGATGGGTCGACGGATTGTCCCCATATCTCTCCCTCAACCGGCTATTATAGATCTCCTAAAAATTCCGTCGGTAAAAAAATCATCAAATGCAATTCAAGATGCAATTCAATAAAATAATAACTTACAAAATAAAATGAATGAACGAACATACCACAAAGTGCTGAGCACGGTTGTACACGAATTGCTGCACCCCCTTTTGGAGGTCTTGACTCCACACATGTGTCTCTACAAACAACTCCATTGGACTCGGTTCACGTCCAAGAGACGCAGCCTGTAAGGAAAAAATAGGTTGAAAGTTAAATATATTATAAGGAACGAAAAATTATTTAACGATATATTTCATTGAAATTAATCTTACCATCCGCTTTGCATGTGCGCTGAATGGGACGGATCTGCTAGTGTGCGTGGTCACCGAACCATGAATTTGCCGGTTCCGGTTGTCGGCTCCAGACTGTGAGCGCCATGAGAACCGCTCTGAGGTCACGTGCTCAATATATGCCGTCCATATTTCCCCCGAGATGAATGGCGGTTTGAATTCCTGCCAAACCGCCACCTCATTCTATCCTTCAAGATCGTTATCCCTCGCTTGTCTTTTTGATTTTTTTTGGGTGTCATACCAAAAATCATGCAACCTACTTCCATAGTAACAAATTAGAATTTAAAACATAAAATTATAAAACAAAAATAAATATTATTTTCGATGTTACCTAGTTGCCGCGTGATTCTCCCATACCCTCCTCACAACATTGTTGTCCGCCCTATCCCACTCAAATTTGTTCTGTGTATATAAATAATTCATATAAAATAAGAATAGTACAAGATATAAAATTATAAAAATCATTTATTAAAAATAAGCTGGAAATTAAAAATTTACACCGACCTGAAATCGCCTAAACCATGCATCAATATTAGGTTTCCACTCAGGATGTCTGGAAACCTGGCTCCATTGAAACAATGGAATCTCCATCGACGATTTAAACGCCAATGTTATAGTCCTTGCAGCCTCAATGTTTGTGAACCTGAAATTAAATAAAAGTAGTAATATTAATTAGTTGTTCATAAATTATGTTATAAGTATATAAAAAAAACACTAAAACCTAAACAAACTTACATTGAGAGGTCATCCTTCTATTGTGCCTGGTACTTGCGGGTGAATTGACCCCGTTGTGAAGGCACACCGCTTCTGCGCTGTGAAACCGCGCTAGAAGAGGTAGCATCACAAGTTGACGTAGATTCCTCGTCGTGATCAGCACCTAAGGATACGTCCTCCTCGCTGCTAGAAGAACTAGCTGCAACCATCTGCTGACGATGTGCTGTAAATTTCATTCTACGCATCTACACAAATTTATACGAATAATTACATAATTAACTTCGATTATTTTAAAAAAAATTCGACAGAGTCTCCCCTATACTGGGGGGTTCCAAGTTATCGACAAAATCATATTACAATTCCAATTTTATTTCACATCCCGATCCAATCATCCTGGATCTCAACCCAATTCATCATCATCAACACAACATTTTATTCAATAACATCATATAATGATATTCAAGTAAAAGAATCAATTTCAACTATAAACATTCATTGTTAAATTGGTACTTAGAGTTATAAACATTAGATTAAAGTCATACATTCAAATTTACGGATTAATATTACATTTCAAGTTTTAGGAGACAAGACTCTTGATTTATAAATAATTACATCGTCAAAAGCAAAAGATAACTAAATCAATATCATTCCTAACACGATCAACCCTAATGGACCTCAAAATAAAAATTAATGTGTACACATAAATATAAAAATGTAATAACAATCAATAACAATGACATGGAAACAATAATATTCTAAATTAAGATAAATTAATTAAAAGTAATTCTATATATATACATTAACATTTTTAACATAAATTCAACAATAACAATTATAGTAATACAAACAATAATATCCTAAATTAAGATAAACTAATTAAAAGTAATTATATATATATATATATATATATATATATATATATATAAATTAACATTTTTAACATACATTCAACAATAACAATTATAGCAATACAAAAAATAATATCATAAAATTAATAAATAAAATTAAAAAACTAAAAAACATTACACAAAACAACATAAACACAAAACAAACAATACACAAAACTAAAAAACACTATATCAATTCAAAATAAATTTGGGAATAAAAAATGCTTACCTTAATAGTGTGTTGAATGTAAGATTTTATCTACAAACAATACACAAAACAAAGAACACCAAAAAAAATAATCATAATTAAAATAAAAAAATACAAAGATAAAGAAAAAAGAATACATACCTTGGTAAAATCACAACCACCAAAACAAAGAAATCTCTTCAATTTAACAAATAGAAACAGAGATGAGAAGAGAAATGGAGAAGAAGAGAAACAGAGCCGAGAGAAAAAAATGAATCAAATGGGGGGAGTGAATAGTTGGTTTTATCCGGTTTTCTGGTAGTGAATATTCTTTTTACTAAGAAAAACATCAAAATAATATATATATATATATATATATATTCTAAAAAAATTATTATTGATACCAGGACATAAAACAATTTAAGAATATATAAAAAATAACTTTAAATGAAAATAGTTTTTAGTACCGAACAATGTCTTCCATGACCCGCTGTGGCATAAATTTCGAAGTTAAATCACCTTTTTTTTTCTATTTTTTTCCACGACATTGTCAATTTACAATAACTAGGATGTTGGATTGATTGGATAATTTCTTTTGTGGTTTTGCACTTACGGACAATTTCTGGAGCCCCCAATTTTGTTCTTAACTTCTCTCCCTTGTGCCCACACATAGCAATTGGCAGATAGCCACCACTTCAGTCTTTTGTAGTTTTGCACTCATGCAATTTAAAAGTCTTTTGTAGCCTAACCACTTCAGTCTCTTTCTCCTTTTCAAATAGATATAAATGCTCAGGAGGACCTTTTTTTTTCATATATATTGTGTTTAAGTTGGAAAGATGGTAATTTAATATTTTTAATTTATTTTAATATTTTGATGTGTTAATATCAACAATAAAAAAAATAATTTTTTAGTTTAATATATATTTTTTAAGAATATATATTTTAAAAAAGCACAACATGAAATATGAAAAAAAAATCATAATTATATATAAAAAATCACAATTTTTTTTATTTTTTGTTTGAAATTAATTTTTTTTAATATTTTCAAATTTTTTTAATATACTGATATCAAAATAATTTTTAAAAAATAAAAATAAATATTATTTTAATATAATTTTAAATTAAAAATAATTTAAATCAGAATCGTTACCATAATTCTAAAAACCTCATTCATATTTTATAAAGGACACATGCCATGTGCTGGGGGTGGGCGTGCATGGAGCATAATTGAACATCACCAAACTAATGTACCTTAGGATAGATTCGGTGAAGTATGTTTGATATTTCCATCACAATTTTTAATGTTTTGTAAATTTCACCTATTTAATTTTTATTTATACCTGATGGAGTTAGATATATCTGGTTAGGTTAAATATTTTATGAATATTATATATATTTACAAGTTAAGTTTATATTACTAATTTTTATGGATTGAGTTTAATTATAACTAAGATTTATGCTCAATAAATTAGCTTAAAATTTTGTTATAAATTTTAACAAATAATTTAGAATTAATACATCAAATGAATCAATTAGTTAAAATGAAAGAATCAATTGCAAAAAATTAAAAATAAATAAATAACAAGACATATAACAATAAATATTTAAGTTTATTGTTATAGGATATATACATGCTAGGTTGAGTTTCCTACTCATAATATCTATTCTTTAGATTTTTTAACTAGTTGTCATCTACAATATCTATATAATCTGATCTTAATGGGTTGCGTCAAGTTAGATAATACCCTTATTTTATATTGATTTTTTTCATGGTGTAGATATTTCGAACCATTTTATTCATAGAATGTTTTTTTATTTTGAATACTTTTAAGAAACAATCCTTTATAGTAACCTAATACATTAAGAAAAATAATTTTTTTAAAAAATAAATGTTACTATCAATTTCTTTAACCCTGGCTATCGATCCTTTAGCTTAACCTTTGAATTGATTAACAAAATAGAAGGTGAGATGTGCACATCAAAACCATCTCTTGCTGATGAAAGATTGTTGGGTCAGCAGCGACGATATTTACGATGGTTGCATCAACTTTCCACTCCCCCAAGTCCACATTTCCTCATCTTATTGGTCTAAAAATGCAAGGACAATTAAATTAAGGCCTCACATGTCTCATATGTGTTTATCTTAATTAAATTAACCCCCCCACCCCCCCTCCCACACCTCTGTATATATACTCTCATTATTTCCATCGTCTCATCGGATCAAAGCATACACAAAACCATGGTAGAAACGGTATGATATATATATTTGTGTGTGTTAATTTATCTTTTAATGCATCGATCCTCTTAATTTGGCTTTTCTTCTTTTTACGTGGAGGTCCTATAAATGTACATGTTCTTGATAATCTCTACAGCGGATTCTTCCATGTCAGAACATATTTTTGAGTTCTTCCAATCTTTCTGTCTATAAATTTATCATGACGTTTTTTTATGTTTTCTATTGGGATTAATCATGGTGAGGTCCTATATGAAATGCATGCACTAACTACTACTGTTACAGAAAGTCACAGAGATGGTGATTAAGGTGGTTGACC
>Ga0325410_1000898_pt1 | contig 31940 bp, 18 predicted proteins | sample PopdelMetagenome_16_FD_206182 | JGI IMG/M metagenome (GOLD analysis project Ga0325410, IMG submission 206182) | Populus deltoides microbial communities from Bellville, Georgia, United States - Xylem-PdIQD-R3 | ecosystem: Host-associated > Plants > Phyllosphere > Stem > Wood/Secondary xylem...
CTCATCCCATCATATAAAAATATATACTAGATCTAGTCACTCTTAAATAATTCATAACTCTCATTTTTTGCTACACATTATATTTTTATATAACACAAGAAAAAATAAAGTAACCTTAAAAATTGAAGCATATGATTATGGGATCCATTGGTGGTTTTGACTCATCTAGTGACTTGCATTTTTTTAATCTACTCTCATGGATGCACATTTGTTTTTTTTTTTTCAAAGGAAAAAAAGCTTTGCCCACCAAACAAGCTAACTCCCCTGCAAGAAAAATAGGAACCCCATACCAAGTTTGTTAAATAATAAAAAGAAATAAACTTTCTTGAATCCAACAAATATGAAATAATAAATATTGGTCCGTACTCAATCCATAATAGGAGTTTACCCTCGCAAACTTTAAAATCCAAAGAGATAAAATCGCCTTCAAGCCATTGAATATGTTTAGGATAAGCCTAAAAATAGCTTTATATAGGTTAAATATTGATATTATTCTACTTTTTACTATGACACAAGAAAAGAAAATTTGAGAAAAATAATAATAATATCAGAATAAGTATAAGCTAATGGAAGCAAGGTTCATTATAGAAGTAATGTACCCCAGATGGCTAGAGAACATTGTCATGGTTAACAAATCCAATAAAAAATAAAGGATGTGTGTTAATTTCACATACCTCAACAGGGCATGTCCCAATGACAACTTTATCTTTCCTAAATTGACCTACTAGTGCATTAGACAACTAGCTATTCATTTCTAAGTTATTTGGATGCCAATTTAAAATATTAACACATCCTCATACATCTAAACAATGAAGAAAATACTTATTTCATCATTAACAAAACGATGTACTACTATAAGGTTATAATTTTTTAGTGAAGAACACCAGATCCAAATATTAAATAATGGTTACCAAGATCTTCAAGGACCAATTAAGAAGGAACATGGAAACGTATATAGATGAAATATTGGTAAAGAGCCTTACTTTTGAGTAACACCTCTAAGACTTACAATATGTTTTCTCTATTCTTCACCAATATTGGATGAAGCTCAATCTATTAAAGTGCATTTTTGCTATACTAGGAGGAGAATTCCTAGGATTTCTGATAAGAATAGAGCTTAATTCTAAAAATATTACAAAAATTATGGATAAAGTCCTTCTCGGTTGGTCAAAGAAGTTTAAAGACTAACTGGCCGAGTGACAACCTTGAATAAGTGTGTGTCTCATTTTAGAGAGCTTTGCCTCCCATTTGTAGAACATTAAAGAATGTATCCAATTTTTAGTAGACTATCAAGTGCATGAAAGCCCTTCAAAACCTAAAGTCTTACATTTCTTCTCTAAGAATTTTATCTCAACCTTAAAAAAAGAAAAAACTATTCCTTGATCCAGGGGTAATAGATTTAGTTGTGAGCGATGTTATGGTTAGGAAGGAACACAAAGTTCAAAGATTTGTTTACTACACAAACAAAACCTTTCACAATATTGAAATTAGGTACTTGAAAATTGAAAAGGTGGTTTTGGTGCTTGTTGTTATAATCCATTTTGACTCTTTATTTTCTAACATATTTTTAAAATTACAAAAATATCTTTTCAATGAAATTCAGTCAATTATTTTATAATTTTTGGCACATTTATTTATTTTATTTAAAAAAGATTATTTATTAATCAGTTTAAAAGACAATGTTATCTACTATCAAAAAAAAAATTTTAAATGGTCACTTAAGCATCATTTTACTTGAGAGATTCTAATAGTTCAACTCGTAGGTCTAATAACAACAAATTAGACAAACCTTTATGGTTGTAAATATAATTTTTATACTCTACTATATCTCTTAACCAACCTTTTTTTAATAAATTATGTTATTTTATAAAGATTAAATTGAATGATACTAAGTTGTACTTATTTGTTTCTTAAATATAACAAAAGATATTTATTTGGATTTTTCACTTTCTTTTTATGACTAAAATTTCTGTTAACAAAGGATATTAACATTAATAAAAAAAATTAACAATCTTTCACTATACATCTCATCGTCATTTACTCTTATATTACTATTCATTTAACTAATTTTCTTCCTTGTTCTCTCAGGTTTTTTTTGTTATCTTTACTATGGTCATCATGTTTTTTTTTTAAAAAACGAAAAGTAATCTTGTCATGGCTTTATGTTTTTTTACTCATTTTGACTTGAATGCTCTCATGAGTGTGAGGTTTCAGAGAATATTTTATCATTAAATGAAAGATTAATTTTTCAAGATATATTGTAATATTATTATAAAAATATTAAGAGAACAAGACCAAAATTAACATAAACAAAAAAACAAAGCCTTTTTTTTCTTCCATTGTTCATAAAGCATGAAAAACCTCACTTTAGTCCCTTCAAATTTTTTTCTTTCTTCATTTTTGGTCCCTATTATTTATGATTTTACATTTCAATCCTAAAATTTATTTTTTTATGTTTCATCTTTTGGATATTAAAAGAAAAAAGAGAAAGTCACCAAAACAAGAAAGAGGAGAGAAAGAATATGGTCATCATAAAAGGTCGAGCTTTGTGTTAATAAGTTTGTCTTGGAAATGAAAATTAAATGAAAATGGTTTTTCATTTGAACATCCCAAAATTAGTAAATCGGTTATGTAATTTTTTTTTATCCAATTGGATTTTAGATTTTTACCATGATTAAATGATGTTTTAATATTATAAATGACTTTATTGAGGTTTTTATGATGTTTTTGAAGGGTTTTCAAGTGAAAACAAGTTGAAAAATGTATTTTTTTAATTTAAAAACTCGAACCATGCTTTTCCAGTCATTGGAGGTTAGCGAAAAAAAATTATAGAGGATAACATATCGTCTACATCTATTAAGGTGGATAACACATTATCAATCCATTTAAAATAAAAAAACCTGGCATTGTTGGCCTGACCTTCCACACCCAGACATGCCTAGGCTTTTACTTTTAGGCTAGGCGTACATGCCTAGCCTTCCATGCCCAACAACTCCTAATATTTATTTTTTAATTTTGTTTTTAATTACTACTATTACTCTTATTTTTTTTTTCAATTGTTATTTTTTTTAATGGCAATTGCTTTTTTGAATGGTTTTTATAATCTCATAATACCTTTAAGATATTATTGTAATTTATCTTTGATTTTTTTCCTGATTAGATTTAAAATAGATTAGTTTTATTTGCATTATATATTTATAAGAATGAAAACTATATGTACTTAGCAACCGTAATTATTTTTAAGATAAGTAAAAAAAAATAAAAAGGATAACCTATGTGCATTTGTATCTATCTTTTAATTCTTACTTTAGAATTAACTTTTTATTTTAGTCTTTAATTTGCATTCACAAATCTTGTTAATTTATTAGATAATATATTTTATAACCCATCATATCAAACACATACATAGTCTTTCCATTCTCCATTTACAAATTTCATAATATCAAGATTGTATCCATGATATTGATGCCTTTTATATATATATATATATATATTCAAAACTAACTTAGAATTTTATTACAACATAGGGCAAATATTACCTTTTATATTAAAAATACTGGGTTTTTTTTTTATAAAGCTTCATTAATCATATAAACAATGAAGCTCATCCTTAGATAAAGCAGGTGTCCTTTTATTTTAATCATTAGATCAAACAATAATCCTAATAATTTATCAAACTCAAAAATTAAAATCCAATTAACTAGATCACCAAACAAGAAAAACCAATAAATCAAATTAGGGTAAAAGAAAATGCACTAAACAAACCTCAGACTTGCATCCTATTATCTTATCCAATGAAGAATCTCTATAGATTCAATCATTCAGAAATTACCTTCTTATCATAAATAAAATTCAAAAAGTCCAAGAGACAGACACTATTAAAACACATTTCCAAAAAAATACACTTAAAAAAAAATTCACAATATTATAGATTTTTATTAGAATGGTAACAATTATTTTTTCAATTATTATGTATCTAATAATAATAATAATAATAATAATAATAATAATAAATCTCTCATGAATATTCATTTAAAATAAAAAAAGTTGTTTTCAAAATTCTTAAATGGATTTTTGACATAATTTTGTCACATTCGTTATATTTTTAACTTTCAACCATAGACAAAATACGAACACATTATTTAGATGTACATTTATTAAACTTGTCTTGAAGATGTAATTTTTTTTTAAAAAAAGTGATTCCAGTTAAAAAAATGCTTTCAATAAAATAATTCAGAAATACATTAATTATAAAATTAAATTTATATTAGAGAAATATATGTTTCCTACTTATTTCAAATTACTTAAATTTTTAATAATTTTTTATTTTAATAATCATTTTGTTTTATTAGAAAAGTGTGCATCTAATAAAAAACAATGAAGTGGTTTTTAAAAAGATTAAAATATTTTTACGAAAATATTATCAATTGATTTATGAAAAATTATGTATTAATACAATATGCATAATTTTGATAATAACTTATTTATTAATATTGAATGATAATAATATATCTATATTTATTCTAATTCCTTTCAATTTTTTATCAAATTACAAACCCATGATAAAAAATATTTTTTTATTGAAAAAATATATTAATAAAAAAAGGAAAAAAATATATTAGAAATTTTATTTTCATTTGAGTTTAAATAAAAAAATTTGAAGAACTTCTCGTGACATAAAATTAAAAATCTTAATATGTATTTTTATTTCAACTTCTGGATTTGATCTATAATTTGAATGAATAACTTTATTATTATTTATTGAAAAATATAATTCTTAATTTATTTTTTAAAACATAAATATTAACTTTTTAATTTACAATTAAATGTTTTTTTATGGTAAAAAAAGTTATATATAGATATATTAGCTGAAAAAAGTTTTGTTCAATTCATCATCGTAGGTGCACCGTCACTAGCATCCCCTAAATGACTTGCATTTAAATGAAGAACTCGATAGCCATGATGAGCGTCTAATCGACCGCTACATCTCTTATTCTTGAAGACTTCAATTCCCAAAAATAAAATAAAATTATGATGCGATATATATATATATATATATATATATATATTTGTTTGTCCATACCCAACTTCCATTTGTACCCACCACCATCTAGGACTCTGACTCTCCAGCTATATTTATAGCAGTCCTTTCTCTTTTAGATGGTGATCTTGATAGAATTTTACCTGAAGTATTTGGTGACAATTGTCTTCGTACATGGGTTTCCGGGTCTTGGTGGCTAAAGTAAAAGACTTCGTTATGGGGGAGAAGGAGCCCAAGAAAGCTGAATCTGAGGGAGCCTCTCTGCCTACACAAGCTGGAGAACATGGACCTGTTAAAGAAGAGAAAGAAGCCCCTTTAAATGATTCTGCTAATGAGAAGAGCTCGGTCCTAGTTACTGAAAGTATGTCCTCTCCTTATTCTTCTCCTTCTTTGCTTTCTGGTTCCTCCTGACATAGAGAGGATAAGGAAAGTTCGTAAATTGATTTTTCATAAAAGTTGATGGCTTGCAATTTTGAATATCTCAAGCCCGACTTAACAATTGAATGTTTCTCTAAACATGTTATAACAAGGCCCTTAATTGTATGATTGAATCTTCGATGTGTCAGAGGTTGCAGATCCACCTGCTACTGCAAAAAACTCAAGGGGGCCAAATGACAGAGGTATGCGCAGGCTACTATCTTAATCAAAATTGATATCTTTCCTATCAACAAATAACAAGTACTTGTATCATTTATCAGATGCTGTGCTTGCGAGGGTTGAAGCGGAGAAAAGATGTGCTCTAATTAAAGCATGGGAAGAAAATGAGAAAGCTAAAGCGGAGAACAAGTACGAGACCATCTCTAATGCTTTGAATTGTCCATCTTTTAGTAACGGTAGAAAGTAGGCCTCCTCACACCGGGATTTCAAATCTAGCATAAAAACATGCTTGAAATGATTCAGCTTCAATCTGTTCATCGAACAAGCTACTAGCTCTTAGATTAACAAGATTGCACTATATATAACTTTGCTAGTGACTGAAGTTCTCCTGAATTAGAATTTTACTGCATGGAAAGTAAATTCGAGCCAGGAATTGACCAGCTCTTTGGTCATCCAATATAAAATAATGTATTTGGAAGTCTCTGAGATTGAGTCTAGGTGTTCAACCATTTTAGGCTATAAAAATGTATACATTCAGAAGAAATTTTCTGAACCAAACCATACACTGTTAAGCTATTAAATTACCGAGGAAAGAAACTCCATTACAATTGCCATAGAAGTTAAGTTTATTGTCAGCTCACGCTCCAGATATGTAAATACAAACATGCTCATTAAATATCTGGATGTATGTGTGTGATACTTGATAGTTTTGGTTAGGTTTCCGTTTTCAAACGTTTATAGACTTGTTCCATACACTCCTAAGGTCCATCTATGAAGACTCGCGCAATGTCCTCTTTAAACAAGGATTTGTGCATTGAATTAGTCTTACAAGTTAAAATGTTAGACTTGGTTTTATAAAGCTTTCAGTTCCTACTCGATGATGACCTTCAGAGCTTGTTTCTGAGCAAGTTGTACACACTGAATTTTCAAATAGGGCTCACAAGAAATTCTCTGCCATTGGATCATGGGAGACAATCAAGAGAGAATCTGTGGAGGCAAAAATAAAGAAGTATGAGGTAATAAACTTAATGAATTGAAGTATCAACTGCTTGTTATAGCATGACTAATCTTCCTTTCCACTTATAAAAACTGTCCAGTTCAAAGTAATTATGTAATGTATATTCTTGCAAAAAACTATTTAAATAGTGTCTTGATTAATTTGTGATATGGTAGGAAAAAGTGGAAAAGAAGAAGGCTGAATATGCAGAGAAAATGAAGAACAAAGTAGCCGAACTCCACAAGGCAGCCGAGGAGAAGAAAGCAATGATTGAAGCAAAAAAAGGTGAGGACCGTCTCAAGGTAGAGGAAACTGCAGCGAAATTCCGAGCAACTGGGTATACACCAAGGAAGTGTCTTGGATTCTTAAGTGTCTAAGATGTTTTGGCAAATTCTAATGAACAACAGTGGGGTAAACGGGAGAGAAAAGGCTGCTAGAATTGGATTTGCTTGATTTTTTGGCTTGTTAGTTTATGCTGTGCTCAAATATTGTTGGTTCAGCTGTAAATGTCTTTTGATATTTGTAAAAAACAGTAAATGGGAGTGCATGCGTTACATTACCCAAGTTCTGACAAGACCCGAGTTTGAATTTGATATTTTCTTTTGTGTGAGCTGAATCCCTAGTTAGAAAAAAAAAAAAGTGAAATAAATCATTTGTGTATCTGTAGTTCTGAAGAATTTGGTAACACAACAATTCAAGGTCTTTAATTTTGTGCAGTGGCTGCATTTTTCACACATTATTTGCTATGGATCATACCAAGGTTTTCTGGTATGACAAATGTGCCACCCATCACCCAATTTACTTGCTTCTTAAGCTAACATTCTCAACCACCCCAGAATACTTGGTAAAGGAGAGGCAGAGTTTGTATGTGAATGAGATGTCAAAGACTGAAACCTTTTCGAATTTCAATTTTTCAGATAAACTTGTCATGATCAATATTCGCTACATTTGTGAGCTGATAATAGATAATTCCATTCTACTTGTATATTTTTCAAGCATAATCAATTAAATGTGAGGCTAATATCATGTCAACAGGAGATACGAGGCCTAATATTACGCCAATAATTTTCTTTATTCCCTTTCCAAGTTAAATAAGATAAGTAATGAAAAAAATTCCAACAAGCAATACATGATGTCCCTAATGCCTTAAATCTTTATATGATGCCACAGCTGCAGAAGAAAATCTGTGCAATTACAACTTATCCGTTTATTTTGATAACTTTCAGCACTCAATATAATCCTAGTACAGACCATGTCTGTGCACATTGCTTGCAGCATTTTATATATATAGAACATAAGCAGAGACTCTTTAATTGTTGGCCTACAAATTTTGGAATCAAATTGATGCTAACATAGTATTTTGTTGTCATGTACACACACGATTTTTGACAGATAGGCTGCTAGATATAGTAAAAAATCTATTTGGAGACAGCTGAGTTGTCTACCACATAACAAGAGGATTGCAGTTGTATTTGTTACCTCCTGTCTGGACTATCTTTGAAAGACTTGGTCAGGAAATGTTTCAGATCTATCTGTAATAGCTCACTATTCTTAGAACGGTACCCTGCAAGTTCCAAGAGATATAGACCCTGGATCACATTAGCTTAAATAAGCGGTTCAAGTCTTTTTCTCCATCCATTGAACATTCATTTTATTGACCTTTAATCTGCTAGTTATAATACAGGAAAGGTGAAAGGTAAGAACAGATTTTCTAAGTTCTGTTTATCTTAACTTCTGAGATTAAGAGCCGAACTTTCAGAATTTGTTCTTAAAACTTTCCCATTAAAGCTTTTCTAAGCAACCCTTCTGAAATCAGATTCTATACTGCTCATTTTAGATTCATCAGGAAAAACATAATGGGATTCACTGGGACCTTAGAGAAATGCAAGGCCTGTGACAAGACTGTTTATTTCATCGAATTGGTGTCTGCTGATGGAGTTCCTTATCATAAGAAGTGCTTCAAATGCAGCCACTGCAATGGACTTCTTGTGGTACGAGTTCTATTCATTTATCCTCTTTTCTTTTTCATGCCTTTTCTTTTGTGGTTATTGCCTAAGTAAGAATTAATGAAAATACGGTCCTTTACCAGGATTATTGAAACTGACCCACCATGAAATTTGTCTTATAGATGAGTAGCTATTCCTCGATTGATGGAGTTTTATACTGCAAACCTCATTACGACCAGCTCTTCAAGGAGACGGGTAATTTTACCAAGAAATTCCAACCCTGTGAGATCCGCTTCTCCGTTTTCCTTTCGTTTAAGTTTCTTTTACATATTTTTGGAATTAGAGTTCCATGGAGAAGGATGTAGTCCTCCCTATTTTACCCTATTTTTTTTGCTAACAATGTGTTTCTGCAATTCTGACTGTTTAGATGAAGAGAAGAAAAACTGCCTGGTACCAAGATTCTTTACAATCGGTTCTTAATTTTTCATTACCTTAATTTGTTTCTAATGGAAATTTCTAGTTTGTTTGCTGGAGTTTGATGCATGTTTTCACAATCATGCAGACAAAGGCCCCAAGCAAACTTTCCTCCATGTTCAGTGGCACCCAAGACAAATGTGCTTTCTGTAAAAAAACTGCATACCCATTAGAGAAGGTTTCTAATCCATCTCTCTCTCTCTCTCTCTCTCTCTCTCTCACACACACACACACACACACACACACAATTCTTATTTCCCCATTCATTAACATTCATTCCTCGTCCATCATATATATATTTGCGCAACTTGAATGGAAATGCAAAAGACTGAGTAACTCTCATTGATATCTATATTGTACCTTAATCTGGCACCAATATAATCTCATGCACCAAGATCAACTCCGGAAATAGATTGAGATCGATATTATATGATGGAGTGAGGATAAAGAAGCTTATTTCCGTAACCAAAATTTTGACAGGTGACTGTGGAGGGAGAATTCTATCACAAGTCATGCTTCAGGTGTTCTCATGGGGGTTGCTGTATCACACCTTCATCTTATGCAGCTCTTGATGGTATCCTATACTGCAAGGCCCACTTTGCTCAATTGTTTAAGCAGAAGGGCAGCTACAGTTATCTCACCAAAACTGCCACAATGAAGAAAAACGCAGTAAATTTGCCAGAAGAAAAATCCGAAGCAGAAGAAAACAATGAAACAGTACCAGAAGCAAACGCAGATGCTAACTCTGATTTAGCCATTGACAAGAGACATCATAACTCATGAGAATGTGCAGAGCTAGTTCTCAATGCTGTGTTGTTCCTTTCACATGCCTCTCTAGGAGACATTGAGGTTACAAGAGTGGTTGCTTTCCTTGTTCCTACTCAGGCATGTGTCAACAGAGAATGGGAACCTGGAATTTTGTTTCGCCTTGGAATTTGGAAACTAAATAGAGACTTCTGTAATATTTCTATATTTGCAGGTGCAGTTGATGAACGAAAATAAAATTTCACTTCTTTCTCTTGTCTTTAATTTCTTCATCAATATAAAAAAAATGGCCTTTGAAGAAAAACAAAACCATATTAACACGGGAGAAATCTAGACATTGATAAAGAACGGTCGACAACATGAGTTTCCTTTAGCTCTTACACTTGCTACAAGACTGACTTTAATTTTTCCATATTCATTTGTCATTGGAATTACAAAATTTGTAACTGCATTATTGCCAACCTTTTTTTTCAAGTAATGATACATGAAATATTGGGTGAATTGTAGCCCCCTCTGGAAACCGCAGTCTATAGGTCATTGCTCCAGCTCTTTGTATAATCTTGCAAGGGCCATAAATTCTCAGATTAAGCTTGATATTTTTCCTTAGTGCTACACTCAATTGATTGTAAGCATGTGATTTCAAGCACACCAAATCTCCCACCTAAAACTGTGTTTCTATCCTGCCACTTGTTTCATCATGTCCCTGGCCTTTTCCAGTTAAAATTGCAACCATTGATCCAATCTAGCCCTTTATTGAATCACCTTCTTAAATGTTGCTACTGGAGTAGTTGCTTGAGAATTAACCTCTACATTGGGTGAAGGATAACCATGCAATGATTGAAAATGGCTCATTTTAATGGATAAATGGTAGCTAGAATTATACCATCATTGAAACTAAAGACAACCATTCATGTTATCTGCTTGGATTATGCATGATCATACACCTTAAATAGGTTTTAAAACATTGATTAACCCTTTCTGTTTATCTATCATTTTAAGGATAGAAAGATGAGTTGACTCCTGATAACTTAAACAATTCTTTCCAAAATATACTAATGAAGATTTTATCCCTATTCATCACAATTCTCATAGATAAACCATGGAACTCATGGAACTTATAGATGTAATCTAAAAACAACTAAGCAATTTTCTAAGATGTAAAAGGATGATCTACAGCTAAGAAATATTTATATTTAGTGAATCTATCCACAATAACCGATATTGTATTCTTTCCCCTTAATTTTGGCAAGCCTTCAACGAGATCCATGATTATATTTTTTTCAAATACCTTTTGATATAGGTAGCGGTTGAAGCAATCTAGAATATAATACCCTTTCTCTTTTGGCTTGCTAACGCATGCACATCATATTCTTCCATGAATTTTCTCACCAAGGCTTTCATATAAGGCCAATAAAACATAGCCTTGAGACTCTTATAAGAAATATGCACCACTGTATGTCATTTAACATGCGAATATTCATATACAAGACTTATAATTCTATTAAGATTTTTTAATCCATTGCAATCTTCACTTATAGCTTTAAACCTTAAAATTACATCAAATCCGTCTTTCATGTTCTCGAGTAATTAGATTATAATTCTATAAACAAAATTAATCCCTGGTAATTTTTTTTTTTGGATTTGAGAAAATTCTACCTCTCAAAAAGCGTATTTTATAGGCTCAGATAAGCGAGTAAAACTCTGGCTGTCCCAGATTCTTACAAGAGATGTATGCCCTGACTCGAACTCGAGACCTGCTATGCAGATCTCAAGCTCTTTGCCATCACGCTACGTCCCTTGAAGACAATTTATAATTTTTAGTTATGAAGTGTGATATATAACTCTTATGATATTTATAATTATTATGAAAGTGTAAGTGAGAATTAACCACTTGAATAATTTTTTGTCTTGAGTTACTGAGTGAAATGTTTAGTTTTGAGCTTTGAAAAAGATTATGAAAGTTTTGATTTTAATCCTTAAAAAATACTGCTTAATCCCAAAAAAATTATTAATGTAATCAGTAAGCTTTCATACATTAAAAAGATCATGAGTTAATAATGAATATTTTTGTCTAAACTACTATATAATATAGTTATGAATGAAGATTCAATAAGTTTCTCACGTATTAAGAAGAACATGTTAACACAATCCACCTTTAGTTAGATCACTTGAAAGAGGATTGGGATATTCTTCAAAAAGAGAAGACAATAAGGATCGTCATGTTCATGAAAAAAATACTTATTTATTACTTGCTAATGATATTGTATAATTGACCTGGTGCGAAATTCATAAAGAAAAAAGGTGAGATAAATAATGTTTTTTTTCTCATTATTTTTAGATAGACTATGCCTATCAATTCATTTATAGAATGGGTTAATAGATATAAGATTCATGGACAAAATAATCTATGAATTTCAAATAATTTTTGTACTTATTAATATAATTAATGAATTAAGTGGTACGCTGAATTCATTTAATAATTTTTCACGTGATGTTTTTTTAAAATAACCTATATAATTATCTGTAAAAAAGAAATCAAACATCAAGATGCATAAATATAGATACTTTGAGAGTAAAATAGTAATTTCGTTTGAATTCTTACATATCCTTAAAAATAGACGAAGCACATTATAAAGGATACAGTGGTCAACGTGGTACATTGACCAGTAATCCTAGGTAGATAGATAGATAGATTGTCATGCCTTCTGTTTTAAGGGTGTCGTGTCGTGTCGTGTCTGGTCACAGATCATTTGAATGATGAATCATGTCCATCCCTCCCTTCATGGACCAAAATACCCCCTCTCTCTTCACGATATTCCCTGACAACCCTCAACTTGTCCCTCTCCTTTTCACTTGCTTCTACTTCAAGTGCCACTATCTCACGAGATAACTGCTACTCCTTTTTTTCAATCGAACCCCTCCCTTTCTTTCTTCTGCTGCTTTCTTACTTGTATACTGAAAACTAAAAGAGAGAGGGAGGGAGGGAGAAATGGGTGTAGGCACCAGCAACTTTGTGATTAGATGGATCAACTTTCTCACCATGGTAAGCTTTGTTTCTTTTCCCCTTTCCCTTTTTGTTCATCTTTATTTTGATTTAAACTTTCGAGCCAGATTCGATGCTACATTGTTAACTGGCCCTTCTGCTTTTTATTTCTTATTATTCTTCTGGCGTTGCTGATTATTTTGCAAAGGGTGGTTTTGTTTCTGGGATATAATAAGTTGTTCATTTTTACGAGGGTTATAATTATTTGAAGTTTGCTTCTTTTGGGGGGTCTTTGTAATTGTTTGATTTTTGCAGTCATGTCTGCTATTTTGTTTAAGATCAAGGTACTTTTCTATCTGCTTTCTTTCTTACACTGATGATTATTGTTGTTCTTGGTTATGCTGGTAACTGGTTGTCCATGGTAATTGGTTTATAACAAGTGTACATGGTATCGTATTAAAGTTTGTTCCAGAATAACGAGTTTGCTCTAGTTCAGTTTTTTCTATTTGGCTTAATTTACTTGCAATCGAAGTGAATACTATTTTTTTTTGTTTATACTGTGAGTTTATGTGTGTTTCATCCTCTCATTGCGTAGCTTTTAGCTATAGCTGTCATAATTTTTGGGGTATGGATGAGCACACATCATGACAGTTGTCGAAGGTCTCTTACTCTCCCAGTGTTGGGCCTTGGTGCTGTCATCTTTGTAATGTAAGTTCAAATTTTCTATTGTCAGCCTTCTTTTACCTCTTATGCATTTACCTTTAACAGCTACTGATACAACCTTTTGTTGATGTTTAGATCAATAATTGGGTTCTTGGGCGCCTTGAAGAGCAACTCCATACTGTTGTGGATTGTATCCTTACCAAATGACCAATCTTTTATATTTATTTGCTTGAATATTGATCTGCGTTCTTCATTTTTTTTCTTTTATTTGTTGGACATCCCTTAACTACTATTCACTTTCAGTATCTGGTTATGTTGTGTATCATTTTGGTGGCAATTCTGGTTTTCACAGTATTAGCGTAAGTGTTTTGTTTTTCTGGCTTAATTTTGATTATAGCGCACAAGCTCATGTATTTTCCCTTTTTTAAGGTAGATAACAAACTATGCAGCAACATTTCAGGTTTGAACTTGACAATGTCTGTCAATAGTTTGTTGTCTTTTCTAGTTTTCCCATTGATTTGCTTATTAAACATGACTCTTGCTCATTTATCCTAGTACTTCTGTTGCTATTGTCTTCAAAGTTTTGTCTTCGAAATAAGGTCATTTTTTCTATGCATTATGCCATGAGGTTTAGGTATACATCAATTTCAAACAGATAAGATAGATTGATTGATTGGGCCAAATTGACTAGAACTTATGCGCTCCCTCCATGTTTAAGCTGCTTTTGTATTCTGCTAAGAACCAATATTAAGTGTGGTGAGCCACATTTGTTAGAAAAATGAGATTTTTTTTTGGCTCTAGTGGATACTTAATTTTTAGGTTGAGGTCCAAGATCCTTGATTTAATTACATGCCATCTCAGCTCCAATGGTCTAACTTATTGAAATAGCCGGATTTTGAGTTGAGCTTGGAGATAATGTTGAGGGTAAATGTGCCGGTATTTGGTGGAGTTAAATTTGCAGTTATCACATGGGATTAAGTCTAGCATACAACGCATCAGTAAGGAAAGTGAAAAACTTGGAATATTTAGCTAGAGAAGCGGTAGCAATGCTAGTTAAAGATGCAAACAAGGATGGATTGAAAGAGAATGAGATAAAGGAAATCTCTTGTATTTGAACCTTTTCAAATAATCTCTGATTTTGGTGCAACCAGGCTGCTGTTTTATGTTAATTTAAAAGAAAAATATCTCTCTTAATTGGCATTTTCTTTCTCATTAAAAGTAAGTCCAATCCATCTCAGCTTGTCCTCTGTGTTGTTTCAATTAATTACCATGATCTCTACAATGCTAATAGATACACCTTCAACAACAAAAAAATAAAAATAAACAGAAGAAGAAGAAGAAGCGATGTGGAGGGTAACCGGTGGCCATATTGTAAACTCGTAACATAGCAAGAATGATGCTTCCAATTCTATCAACTAATTGAAAAGGAGTTTTCATCAATCTTTTCCACTTTTATGTTACCGTATTGTTTCAAAACCTTCAACTTCTTCTCTCAACGTGTTTAGCATTTTTCTTTTGAGTTTGGAAATCATACTTATAATGCTCCTTGATTTTGTGATTTTTCCTGTAGGTTTATTATAACTAATAATGGATCTGGTCATAGTGTCCCTGGTTTGAGGTAAGAAACTTGTAATCTAGGAATCAAGTAACTATGCTTATATATTTTGTTCTGCTTTTGGGTATCTGTTCTTCAAATCTGTTGTTCTTCATCTTGACCCACCGCTCCCTCAACCTCTCTCTCTCTCACAGTTGGGTCAGATGTTAGTCTTTCAACAAAATGCTTCAGATGATTATTTTTGTGAAAAAAAGGCTTCACTCAATTTTTAGATGATAATTGACCTATAATAGCCACTTTCTTTATTGATTCTCATATACTTTGTTAGCTGGGGTTGTTATGGTGCAGCTACTAATACTTTCTTGTCTGGCTAGATACAAGGAGTATCAACTTCAGGATTACAGCTCATGGTTTCTTAAACAGGTAAAGACTTTGCCTTCTATGCTATTTGTTAAAAAAAGATGCTACTTTAAGATTCAGATTCTATACTAACCTGAAAATTTCATGCAATTATGCCTAATCTTGGTCTTTGCTTCAGTTGAACAACACCAAGAACTGGAACCGATTGAAGAGTTGTCTTGTGAAAACTGATGACTGCAATAACCTACCAAGAAAATATAAGGTCCAGTTTTTTGCCTCAAAATCTTATTACTCGTCCATTTTTTTTCATAACTCTGAATGTTTATTGTTTTCTAGATTGATTTTGTTGTTTTTAAACCTGTTGATTTTAGACTATTAAGCAGTACGAGTCAGCCAAACTAACAGCCATTGAAGCTGGTTGCTGCCGACCACCATCCGTGTAGGTGTCTTTTTCTGACCTCACTCTCTGATCAAACATTCAAGTGAAGTTTTTCTATTCACTAGATGGAAATGTGAAGTCCATTATTACCTTACTACAAAGATATACATTCTGGCTCGGTGAAATTTTTGAGTAATGCATTTTCAGTCTACACATGACAGTTTTGCATAATATTTGAACATTGTCACCAAGGTTACCCTTTTTAACATACTCTGTAGGTGCGGTTATCCTGCTGTCAATGCTTCATACTACGACTTGAGCTTTCATCCGATTAGCTCCAATAAAGACTGCAAACTTTATAAAAATTCCCGGGCTACCAAATGCTACAATTGTGATTCCTGCAAGTAAGCATCATTACTTTTTCTACGCTCCTTTTCTGTTCTGTTAATATTTTCCCTTTTCTTCTGGTGTACTATTCTTGTGCAATCGGTTCTTACTTTTCAGGGCAGGAGTTGCACAATATATGAAAACTGAGTGGAGAGTGGTTGCCATCTTTAATGTCATTCTGTTTGTTGTTCTGGTAAGCTGGTTGCTGTTTCACTTGAATCTTGTCTTTCCCAGATATTCTAACTGCTCTTCTTTTCTGTTGTGAATGCCAGTCAATGATCTATTTTGTCGGGTGTTGTGCCAGACGAAGTGCTGCCAGGAGTCACTCTAAAGCTTGAAAAAAAAAAGATGAGAAAAAAACAGAACCGGTTTCTTTGGAATTTCTATTATATATCTCTCTCTATCATTTGTTGACCGCATGTGTATATCTCCGTTTGTCAGTTGCTCTTTGAACATTTGTCAGATTAGTGATCATTTTTCTCAGTTTGAATGAGACTGATGGTTTTATTTCAAGTGAATGGATTCTTTCAATGAAAAAAGCAAGCCTAGGCCACGACCAAAAAGCTACTGGTCCCAAATATGAAGTCAAATCAATCCCATGAAAGTGTAAATTAATGGATCCATTATTCAAAAACCTTAAGCCTATCGAAGCCCGATAAGTGAAACTGAATGTCTGAAGGGCAAAATCCTATAAGAAGAATGGTCATGTTCAATCCAGCACTGCCCGAGGAATCCCTCAGAAACACTGTTCATTGATCAAATTCCAAATGTTTCCGGGAAGATTGACCACCCCGTTCTGTCAATTTCCGTCAGCTGAAGTAATGTAATCATAGTATTTGCTGTGGAGGGCCAAATATGTCAAGGACTTTTTTGTAAGGTTCCAAGTCGTTTGCTTTATAAAATAATTTTTTTTGTAGGTTAATTTCTTATGAACATATAAAAATTCATAAAATACAAATATTTTATACGAAATCATCTTTTTACTTAATCAAAGGAGTCATTTTGGGACCTCCATAAAAGATCAGATATCAAAGATTTGTGATTTCTATCGTTGATTACACCTAACGTAAGTTAATATCTTCTCTTCTGCATGCCTATTTTCATATCCAGCAAACTGGATAGCAAGTTCTGCAAGAAAAAAAAATAGGCAGACAAAAAAACGAGAGAGATATAAAGTCTGGTAATTTGAATGGTCCCTTAGAGTTGAAACATTTCTTCCATGTAAATTTCCAAGCATGCTTTCTCTGTTGAATGCTTGAACACACACCATCTCCATTTCTTTTTCGAACACTTGACTTTTAACTAAACTCCCAAAGAACAACCAGCTGCATTTTCAAGAAAGCATTCTTTCATAACTTCATAATTAAGTTGTCTCTCTCCTTCTGTAAACTTAATTTTTTAAGATATATATAAAATAATTATGAGCATAAAAATTAAATTTATTTTTAATTGTATTTAAACTTCATTAATCTTTGCTAAACTTGATATGTAAATGATGAAATCCTAGGAAAACTTCGAACAAAAACTAGATTTTTCATGGATGTGTCCTGGAAGGCTAACCTCTTATAGATGGACTTGACTGGAGGAATAGGTTGTTCACCTGAAATAGCAAGTCCTTTGAGGAATAAGATTTTTTGATGTTTAAGTTAGTATATATAAAAGGAGAAAATAATATATAGAAAGAAAAAATAAATTAAAGTTGTAGAGAGTGTGTATCTTAATGTAGCTTGTGTATGGCTTGTTAGTTTAATATGCTTTATAACTAATTTATTGGTTACACGTAACATTATTATATTCACGTAACTACATATTTATTATTAATAAAGGCTTAATTTATCTTTAATATTCATATAATATTAGATTAATAAATCTAATATTTAATTTATGAATTTAGATGAAAGATAAAGTTTACAAGACATAAATGCTTTGCTAAGAAAATTATAAAGTTGTTATAATTATGAGATTCACATTGCATCAAAGCATTGTTCCTAAAATATTCATAGTCGATGCTCTCTTAAATATTGGACATTTATTAGAACCGTAGGGATTGATACATATTATTTTCTTTCATTTATAAAAGAAAACAGTTGTTCTCATAAGTTAAGGTATAAGAAATACCTAAAACTAATATGTAGGTGCTTGTCATAAAACATATACGCTGAACTGACTCGCATGAGAATTCTATATGGAGAATCTGTATCTATGAAAAGGTTCACGTAACAGTTATGTAATCAACTCATAGATGTTTGAGATTTTTTTTATCAAGTTAACTTTGAAAACAACAACTTACATATTCATTTATGAAATTTCATCACTGAGGTAATCAACGTCAGTCATATTAGCTTCAATGATTATTCCCTCTCTTAGTTACTTTGATGAGCTATATTTTTGCAATCTTTAAATAGATGCACTATCTTATTACATATAAAATATTTTTCATTAAACTTTTTAGCAACAATTTTTCTATTCTTGACAAGCTTTATCTTTAGGTCTTTATGGTGGAACTTCGCCACTAGTTCTACAAAGTTTGTTTTAGGTGGTTTACTAGAAAAGTTAGCTCTTCTTTTAGATTTATTATAATATTCTACCCTTAGCCTATTTCCTTTCTCTTATGCTTAATGTAATTCTTGAATTCTTTCTAAGAACGTGATAATTTTTCAATAATTGCAACCACCTGAGAATGTTCATTTATTACTATATATTTAGTATAAACATCATGTAAGGTTAGTTGAAACTCTTGAACTTGACTCATAATGATCTTTGAGCTAACCATCTTGAAATCTAAAAACTTATTGACTGTAAACTTTTTCATATTAGCAACTTCAACCTTGAATTTTTTGTCCAAAACTTTTTAAATTGTCTTTGTACTCTTGATTGAACTATACACATCATATTATGTATTGTTCAATATATTAAAGATGTAGGTATTACATACAAAATCACTATGATTCTACATGTCCAAAGCTACCATAATAATGGAATTGAATTTATTATTTGAAAACTTTAGCGCTTTTTCCAACAAGAACTTTCTAAAGTTCAAGGTGGTCAAATAGAACAATATTTTCTATAATATATTAAAATCATAATAAATTTGCAATCATAACAAAAGACTAGCATGCTTATTAAGCAATTATATATAAAATTGCATAAAAGATTGAGATACAATCCAAACATACATACTAATCATACATAGGATTATGTATAAGAGAATAAAACTAACTCCTGTCATAAATTCTTAGCATTTATGGAAAGCATATTTAAACAAAATCAATAAAAGATATTTACTCATTGAAAAACTTAGTATATAATCAATTTGAAATTTATTGTCATTGTTAAGGATCAATCCCTTATACTTCAAAACTTTATTGCTTTTCATTTTATGCAAAAGGACTAACTTCAATAAGCCTTATGGAATTTTAACATCACTTTGTTTAGGTGCATTCCTAGACAAGGTCTAATTAACACAAAGAAATATAAACTCAAATATCTATCTACATGAACCGATTCTCAACTTAAAATAGATATAAAATAAATAGAAAAAACACAGCTTGAAATAGAGGACTAAAATTAGAAATTCAGGTGAAGAAGAGTGCCACAAATTTTGTAGATTTTGTTATGAAGAAATCAACCTCAAAATACTCTTCTTCAACCCTTTTTACAAATGATTTTGGAATCAAAACTAACATAGGATCAATTATGGTAATTACCAAAATAAATTCCCTCCATTTATCAACTTTGATGTTTTTTTAGCTAAAAAGACTGCTTAGGTTTAGATAAAACTCTTCTTGAAAAAAAAAAAACTAATCATATTCTATCATTAATAGGCTGGACTGGATAAAATAGTGAGCTACTAAATTATTAATTCTTTATGGGATTAAAAAATACAAATCTAAATCTAAGTTCAAAATAATTTGATAAATAATAATTTTTTCTAGTATAAAAAATTATTTTACAATAAACTTAAATCTAACATGAGCAAGAACTATGCAACACCTGCATTAATTTTCACTGGATTGTTAGGCTTAGCTAACTTCATTGATCGGGGAAGACATGTCTATAAACCTCCAAATAAATGAAGTCCGCTGATGAGCTTCGATAAAAAAACAATTTTTAAAGACATGAATTCATAGTTTTGAAATCAGACCTGACGGGTCGACGACCCGGCTGATCTGAGGCTGGAACCAGGCCAGGTTTAAAAAAATATAGGAGAAGTTACGACTCGGGGTGACTTGGTTGACCCTGCAAAATCTAGTAAAGAACTCTGTTGTAATTCGTTGACTATTTTTTTTATTTTTTTACCAAAACAATGTCGTTTTGATTTATAAAAAAAATAAAATTGATCCAGATGATCCGAGCATTGAACCGGTTTCAAAACTATGCATGAATCTCGTTGCATTATGTGCAGATGTTATGGTTATGGATGAAAACCATGCTTTTCAGCATCCTAGTGACGGAAGAGTTTGCAGCTATTGTGGAGGTATATGGTGTTAATAATGCTAGGAGAACCTTACTATTGTATGTTCTTTTTCGGAGGTCCAGGTGGGTACACAGGAAATTGATGTGTGTCGCATCTTAGATGAATAATCTACTTCGACTTCATATAATCAAATTTGATGAATACATTTATTGATAGATTAAAGCCTATAATATATGTATTTGGGGTCACCTATTTCAAAACATTTGATGATTATTAACTCTTTTTTTTCTTTTCATTTTTTATTAGAAGATTCATCTTTACAGAAGAAAAGGTTCCGTTAATCTAAATTAGCAATCGAATCCACAATGAATTTTAAATTTATTTAAAAAAAAATTGTTTCCAGTGGTCAACGTTGGTCAATAGAAAAAAGGTTTTTGAAACAAGGGGACTGATTAATTGATTTCTGGAAACTAGAGAGACCAATTTATAATTTACATTTGTCTTTGTGGGGGAAAAAATCATGACTATAAAAGCCAAAACCCATCTTCTCTTAAACCCTACAAATAAGTGTTCACCAAACCCTTTCAGTTTGGCATTTCCACTTCCCGTTCGCCATCATGTACCCATCACTCATCCACCGCTCCAAATCCCTATCGGAACAGCTCCGGACCCGAATCTTCATTCGACTAATGGGTGGTGGACCACGAACCTTCCCTGGAGGTCTAAACAAATGGCAATGGAAACGCCTCCACGAGAAAAAAGCCAAAGAAAAAGAGAAACGTCTCCTTGACCAAGAAAAACAACTCTACCAAGCCCGGATGCGTTCCAACATCCGCTCCAAACTCGCCGGCCAACCCGACCCGGACCAGAACCCGGACCCAAGTAAGTTCAATCCCATGAGCCCCAAAGAGCACATCAAAGCCCTCGCTGATCGGTTCATGAAAGAAGGAGCTGAAGATTTGTGGAACGAAATGGATGGGCCATTGAAAGCCCCATCAGATGAACGGCCAGGATTTGTTGGGACTAATCAACGGCCAGGATCGATTAATTCGCCATTAGATTTGAGAAAATTAATGTCAGAAGGGCGCAATGTATCGCGGCATCGCGAAGAAAACGGGTTTAATTATGTGAAAAATAGAGATTATTCCACGCGTAGAGATTTAGATTTTGGGTCCAGTGGTGTTTCTGTTAAGCCTTTAGTGCGGAAACAGAGGAAGTTTAGGAGAAATGAGAGTTCTTCGAGTGATGATGATGAAGATTATGGGTTTGTTAATGACAAAGTGATGAATTTTGGGAGAGATTCAGGGAATGAGCGAGGGGCCGTGAGTAATTCGAGGAATGTGAGTGAATTTATGAAGAATAAGGGTTTTGAAACACAAAAACAGAGGAGGTTTGGGAGAAATGAGAGTGATGATTTGGAGGGTGGGGGAGAGAGGAGAGGGAGGAGTGCGAAGGAGATTGGGAGTAGAGATGCTTTGGGGAAGTATGATGTGAAGAAGACAAGAAGGGTTCCATCAAAGGAGCTTGAGAAGAATGATTTTGCGAATGAAGTGGAGTTGATTAGGTATGAGCTGGGGAGGAAGAAGAAGTTAGCCGGAAATGACGGGGATAACGAGGACGAGGATTCAATTCTTAGCGATAAACGGTAAGGTTTCTCCTGGTTTTAAATGGTGTCATATGGCAGTAACTACCAAAGTAATCTCGGCATTCATCGGCAAATGTGCATAATTTTTGTCTGGTTTGAAAAGAATGGGAAAAGTAAAGGGAAAAACTTTGCATGTTCTGGAGAGTCTAGGGTAGAGTAAAGGCAGAGGTTTTGGAGTAATGTGTAATGTAATGATCTTGTGTTTTATTTGTTAATTGGTGATTTTGTGCTGTATGTATTTTTGCAGATTTGATGAATGTGGTCTGTCTCCATTGACTGTCAAAGCACTTACAGCAGCTGGTTATGTTCAAATGACCAGGGTACAGGAGGCTACTCTTTCTGTCTGCCTTGAGGGTATACCAACTGTGTTTTATGTTTCATCTTCAGTTATGAGTGCTTTTGGCAACTATTCAGTCTGCTAGCTCAAAAGTCAGGATAGTTCAATACTGTTAGCGTGCGCGTGCGCGTGCTTGTCAACCTTTTCATTTTTGGCGTGTGCGAGGCCATGAGTGTGTTTGGCTGCTTGTAGCATATCTCATGTTGTTATCCTGAAGAAATGCTCTCTTTGCTCCATTTTGATTATCCATAATTTTTTCTCAAACAAGTCAAGCCATGCTTCATTTATTAATATACCTTTAATATACATATTGAGAATAATTTCTGTTGAAAAATGATCATACTTACACATTGTGAAGTTTGAATAATGGTTTTCACTTCAATTTGGAGCAGGTAAGGATGCTATGGTCAAAGCCAAAACTGGCAAAGGAAAAAGTTCAGCTTTTTTGGTAAACTACAAGTCTCTTGTCATTCCTGTAAAGTAATTTATGCTATTTTAGCTTCTTTCCTTCAGTGCCATTGTAAAACACAAACAGCTTCCTGCAATTGAAGCAGTTTTGAAGGCAAGTAGCAATGCCAAGCTACGAGTTTCCCCGATATATGTTCTTATTCTCTGCCCCACAAGAGAGCTAGCAAGTCAGATAGCAGCAGAAGCAAATGCTATACTGAAGTACCATGATGGAATAGTTATGCAAACACTAGTTGGAGGAACACGTTTCAAAGATGATCAGAGATGCCTTGAATCTGATCCTTGTCAGGTTTGATCGTGTGCTATTGTGTTTTTTGCGAGTTTAACTTTGACTAATTTCATGGCATGTGCATGGAAAAGGAGAAAGGCAAAGAAATAAATATGTAGTTGCTATTCCTGTGTTTCATGATTAAAACATGTAGATCACTTTCTGGTGCTAACCTTTTCCAGATACTTGTTGCAACTCCTGGTCGGCTGCTGGATCACATTGAGAATAAAAGTGGTTTATCCATGCATTTGAAGGGATTGCAGATGCTTATACTTGATGAGGCTGATCACCTTCTTGATCTTGGGTTTCGGAAGGATGTGGAGAAAATTGTAGACTGCTTGCCCCGTCAGAGACAGTCCTTGCTTTTCTCTGCAACAATTCCAAAAGAGGTTAGATTTTTCCTCATCTCTTTGTTGATGGGTCAAACAAGCAGCACTATTGTGTCACATGACTTCATTCTGATTTTAATCATGCTTATGCAGGTTCATCGAATTTCTCAGCTTGTATTGAAAAGGGAACATGATTTTGTTAATACTGTGGGTGTGAGTTGCATGGAAACTCCTGCTAAGGTATACCTTAAATCAAGAAACTGTTGTTGTAAATTACCAATCAGGGAATGACAGATGATGATTACCTGATGTTGTTACAAATTATCATATTACCTATAAAACAATGCCCACAGTTACAAATTATCATATTACCTATAAAGCAATGCCCACAGTTTGTCTTAGGCTGAACATTCTATCACTGGCTTAACGACTATGGATGTTTTAGATGTCTAATCACTATAAGTAAAATCAGGCTGACTGTTTGGCATTTGATTTCATGATTGTTTCTAAATTGGGAAGCATAAAGCATCAATCCTTGTTTCTGCTCCTACAGATCAAGCAGTCTTTTCTTGTCTCTCCACACGAATTGCATTTTCAGGTAGTGCATTATCTTCTGAAGGAGCATATCCAGAAGGCACCTGATTACAAGGTAAGATTCTGTAGTTTTTGGATTTTGTTTATTTGCAAAGTGGAATGTGTGTGGTTGAGTCCTGGACATTTAACTTGCTCCAGGTTATTGTTTTCTGTACAACTGGGATGGTAACATCACTCGTGTATCTACTTCTCCGGGAAATGAAAATGAATGTAAGGGAGATGCATTCTAGAAAGCCTCAACTCTATCAAACTCGTGTCTCTGATGAATTCCAGGAATCAAATCGTTTGGTTCTTGTTACATCTGATGTTTCTGCTCGTGGAATGAATTATCCTGATGTTACTTTGGTCATTCAGGTACCAACAACTCTTGAGAAAGTTATATATTCATATTCTGCTTGTATAAATTGCTGATCATCAAAATCATCTATGCCCCAAGAGACAGTATCTCTCCAAAACCCAGTATTATGTATATGTTTTTGCAGTACTGTAAAATAATGCATCAATTTTAACAATAATCAGGTGGGGATTCCATGTGATCGCGAACAATATATAGATCGGCTTGGAAGAATAGGACATGAAGGGAAAGATGGAGGAGGGATCTTATTGCTCGCACCATGGGAAGAATATTTCCTGGATGAGTTAAAAGACCTGCCACTTGATAAGTTTCCTTTACCAAAAATGGATTCAGAAACTAAGCTTAAGGCACTTCCCTAACTTATTACTTGCTCTAATTGCTTCTTTTGTGCTTCTTGTTTTTATTCAGCATTCTAAGAGATTGTAGTTATGGTTTGATATTAAAAGAAATGAAACTGAACCTAGAGAATAAGTATGCAAAGGGCATGTGTGGAATTCACAATTAATATTCTGAAGCTCTGGGATTCTTTATGTTAAACAAGATTTTTAATGATGAATTCTTTATGTGAACTGTGGAATTAGCATCATTTGATGATCCTTGACTGTATCAGAAAGTTGTGGTCCTGATATAGACAGTAACTAAAATGTAGTCAGCCTCGATTTGAAGTGCAAATATAATGCTTTCCACCCTGAAACATCAAAATGCATGCATTCTAGAGTTTTAGTCCCTCTTATCTATTTGTTATCAGGGCATGCAATTTCGCAGGTTTTATATGTGTAACTTTTTGCAGATGGAGGAGTCCATGTCAAAGATTGATAGTAGTGTCAAAGAAGGAGCATATCATGCTTGGCTAGACTATTATAACTCCAGAGAAATTGGAAGGGATAAAACCTTGCTTGTTGATCTAGCCAACCGATTTTCCGAGTCAATAGGCTTACAAAAACCACCTTCCCTCTGCAGAAAAACAGCTTTAAAGATGGGTTTGAAAGACATCCCTGGTATCCGGATCCGAAGGTAGCACTTACTGGGAGCATTAATACGTGCAAGCTGCTGGTTAGCATTGCTGAGGTTAAAAAAGGATCATGAACTTGTGCTGAAAGACCAGGTTCAACTTTTATTCCACCTGAAAACTGGTATATGTGCTAGGTCAGCTCCTGCCTTCAATCATCATGCTATTGCGTCTTCTAAGCTTTGTAATTGCGCTTTCGATGGGTTATTTTATTGCATCATCCAGTGCAGTGTATTCATGATCTGGATTTTGCTTGATAGTGGGCTGAGAACGACAATGCACTCAGATACACGCACCCCTGTTACTCTTTATATTGTTTTTTAGTAATATTATTGTTGCTGTTATGAGTATTTGTCGAGGATCTTTAGGTTGCGTTTTTCTCAAGTACTTTTTCCTCCTTTTTTATTTTTTGGGGTTTCGGGGAGGATAAGCAATGGGCATAGGCCTCCCCCATCCTTGAATCCCTACCCTATCTGTCTATAAGCGTATAGGATTCCAAGTGAGAACTCGAAATCATAACAGCTGGGGTGTCCTTTGAAACCTTTGGTTTCATTTTTACACATGAATGCACATTGAGGGAGATGAGAATTACCAACTGAACTTGTGATTTTATGTCAGGAAGATACGTTGGAGCTTCAAATGCAAATTGATTGCCTAAGAATGTATTCTAAGCAGATATAGATATGTTTTAAAAAGTTGCAAAAGGTGTTGGATCATTAAACGACTAAACCCGTATGTCTTGCGTTGTTGCTGTCGCCCCACCTAAATACACGTGATGGTAAAGAAGGAAGGACAGTAGCAACAGCAACTGCTAGACAGATTAAAGAGCAAAAATAGTTAAACACTGTTAGTAGTCAGTTGAGAATTAGTTAGAAGGCGGAAGAGTTAGTTGAGTTAACTTGAAGTGCATAAATAGTGTAAAAGGGATTTCATGGTTCTCTAGTAATAAGAATACAATCATTTCTTCTTTCTTCTCAGCTCCCCTCTTTTGTTCTTCATCTCAATTCTTTCCTTGTTAAGCTAAGAGCTATTAGCTTATCAATTGGTATTAGAGCCTATCTTATAAGGTAAAAGCCTCCGTTGAAAAAAACATTGCAGAAGGTTGAATGAAAGATTGCAAGGCCTTCACCAAGAATTTCAAGAATCAATGGTGAAGAGAAATTGGAGCCAACTCTAAAGTAATTTTGAACACTCAGCGGGAAAAGAAATTGGAATTAAATTCTCTAATGCATGATTTGAGCTCTTCATTTCCTAAATCTTATTACATTTTTCATTTTTGTTTGTGGATTAAAGAAAGATATTAAATTTATATTGAAAATACTTAAAGTAATAGTACTAATGACAACCTTTGAGCAAGCCAAATGACAGTAATAATCAAATAAATAATGTTGTTGCGAGGAAAAACAAGTTCGTGCCAATAATTAATTTTAAAATTCACGTGGGGAGGCCAACATGTAATCTTCCAGTTAAACCTCTAAATCAATACAATAACAAAAGTCAATAAAGATAGAAAAATGCTTATGAAACCTTGTATGAACAAAGACATAGATTGGGGCAGTGTTTCAAATATAGAGATAAATGTGTACCTGGACATCAATATACTGCTAAAAGATTGCACATAATTGAAGGTAATGAGGATGAAGATGAAGAGTTTTGGGATGCTAAGATAAGGAATAACAATGAAAGTATAACAAAGAATCATAATTGAGGAGTTTGATTTGTCACTGAATACATTTGTTGACAGTTATGCTTACAACACAATCAGGATTACAGGAAGCTGCCAAAGAAAGGAGTTGATTATTCTAATTGATAGTGTAAGCATATATATAGCTTTATTGATGAACAAGTTATTAAAGAGGTAAAAGCTTCTATTTTGACTATGTTTATTTTCCGGAAAGTGGTTTCTAGGAAATCACTTTCCAAACTTTTCTGTCTTTGTTTGTCATTCGAAAAGTTGGTCAATAGAAAACACTTTCTGGTCAAAGAAAAATTTGGCTTGGTTTCTAGGAAAGTGTTTTCCTGGAAAATTTGGATGGAAAACACTTTCCAAAAGTTGTGAAAAATTTAGAAATGTCATATTATTTGCTGCTTATATCAAATTTGGTCCTCAAACTTTTGATTACTATAAATATTTTGTTTTAAATATTTATTTTTTAATTTCATCTCTTAAAATTTAATTTTTATATTAACTTTGGCCATCATTTTTATAATTTTTATTTGCTTTTCCCTTATCATTTTTTTATTGAATTTTTTCATCTATCAAATTTGATCCTCATTCTTTTAATTATCGCTTATTTTATTTGAAATAATTTATGCAATGTTAATTATTATTATTTTAATTTCTTCATCTTTCATTTTTTTTTATTTTTTAGATTTGATCTCTATTATTTTAATTATTATTTATTTTAATTGAGATAATTTATGAAATTATATTTTTTTTTAATTTCATTCTCATTCAACTTTTTAATTTGTAAGATTTGTTCCTCATTATTTTAATAAACTTGAGAAAAATAAAACATTAATAAGTTTTTTTCCAGCTCATTTTCCATGACATAACCAAATACTGGAAAATGTTTTCCTACTTATTTTCCATTACACTACCAAGATTCAGAAAATAATTTACTTTTCCAAAATTTACTTTTTCAGAGTTCACTTTCTAAAAAAAAAATTACTTTCCAGCAAACAAACGGGGCCTAAGTCTTTTATTAGTAGTGATAATAGCAAATGGTAGTGTTATGTTGTGTGACTCTTATACTCTTAATTTTAAATTGCTTATGCAAAACTATGAAATTATAACATACCTGAGGATTCTAAAACTAGAAAGATGTTATATTGTGTTGGGGGTAGATTGGTTAAGAGTTTATTCCTTTAATTTTATTTGAATTTACTCAGATGAAGACATCATTTAAAAAGGAAGGACAAATGATAGAGCTAAAAGGAATTGTAGATAGAGGTGCACTTCTGTGCATTACAACAAAAAAAAGTCAAGAAAAGTGTAAAAAAAAAACAATAATAGGGTTTATGAGATACTTTTTCTTAGTAGAAGTAATGGAAGAACCAAAGAATGTCATGGTCAGTTCTGAAATTGGAAGGCTTCTAAAAGATTACACAACTATGTTCGAGGAACCTAAATGTTTTTCACCAACTAGGAAGTTCGATTACAGAATTCCCTTAAACCTAGGGTTCAACTTGTCAATTATAGGCCTTACAAAAGTTCTTTTGTTCAAAAATGAGAAATTGGTCAAAAAGATGTTTGAAAGTTGCATAATTAAGCAAAATATAAGTTCTTTGGCTTCACATATACTGTTGGTAAAGAAAAATGATAATACATAACGTTTATGTGTGAATTATAGACAGTTGAATGAAGTGAAAATAAAAAATAAATTTCTAATTGCCATGATAGATGATTTGCTAGATGAGTTGTAAGGTTAGATTTTTATAAGGACTAAGTGCATGTGTATTTATTTTTTTATTTGGACCCACAATTTAAGACAAAACCCAACATCATAGTATATATACATTATATATGCAGACATTAGACATGTAAAATTAAGCTGAAAGAATATGTATTAAAATCTAGATAGAAGCATGCAGTTGATTTATTCGGCTGGATATTATGAAATTTTTAGACCGATTAAGTGAGTTGAATTTTTTGAATTATAAAAAGAATCAACTAAACTAAATTAATATTTACATTAAAAAATATATGGTTTAACCAATTTATAATTGTTAAGTTTAGACAATTATTTTGGATGTTGATTTAGGTTAAAAAAAAAAACAAGTGTTTATGAGGTGCTGAAAGCTCATTAGACCTCTTAAAAAGTTAAAATAAAAGGAAAAATGTATATGAAGTAATTTATGAACTATTTAGTTTCGGTTTTTTTATATATAAAAAGTAATTTTCATTTGTAAATGTACTAGAATCTCCTTAAAAAAAACCAAATCAAATTAATATTTACACTTTTGAACACAAAAACTTTGTTTTCCTATAATATGTACACTTTTACTTCTTGAGAGAGCTAATCGCATTGCAACATGATTATTATCCTTGATGATGATTATAGGTGATGGGGTTGTTGAAAACTTATCAAATATTATGATTTTTCTAAGATTGTAATGGGTTGAAAGGTATAAGGAGGTGGAAATTGAATAAATGACACTTGCAAAACAAGTTCTTTAGAAAGGATGATGATCTTTTATGTCTAAGTCAGTTTCAGTAGAAGTTTGGAGTCTTGTAAGATAATGTAAGCAAGAGTCTAATTACAAAGGATACTCAGGTTCAAACAAATAGAAGAAGATGATATTTTTCTTCTCTCGAAAGATAACTTGTTTTGGAGTTTAAGGTGATTTATATAGCTTTGAATCCATATGAGTGTGTTTATACAAGATTAAGATAATTAATATGCTTGTTATCTATAGTTTTGAACTACTTTAAGACAAGGATCTAAATTGATAATAGGTCACTATAAAAGTTTTTTTTAATTTTAAATTTTGTGGTTTATATACTACTAATGATAATAATAGAACCATCTAGGTGGTGGTCCAGTGGTAAGAGCTTGGAACCAAGAGGTTTGCTCTCTCTGTGGTATCAAGTTCGAGCCCTGTGGTTGCTCATATGATGACCACTGGAGGTTTACATGGTCGTTAACTTCAGGGCTCGTGAGATTAGTCGAGGTACGCGCAAGCTGGCTCGGACACCAACGTTAAACTAAAAAAGAAAAAATAAAACCAATCTTTACGGGATAAGTGGTCAAGAGACATACATTTATTTATTACATATATGTTTTGTCAGTTGGTGGTGAGTAAACTAAGTTTGATTAATGATAGTGCATTTGGATGCGACAATCAACTTTAAACGCATCAGCTCTATAATGAGTTTGATTTTCATAAAATCTCAGTAAATCACATATCCAGGAGTATTGTCTTGTTGAGTTATGTGGACACCATAGATCTAAGTTATTTTAGATTGTTAGGCTATTAAAGTTCCCAAAATGATAACCCTTGTTTTAGGAGAGCATTTGGCCACATAATATGCCCGAACCCGAATGAATGCAAACTTTATTTGAGATGGACCTCGTAGCATATCATGACTTTATGCTCATGCCTCTCGTGGGTTTAATTTCAAACATTGGTACATAGTTCTCAAGGCCATTACTTATTAAATTGCTTGCTTTCTCGCTAAGACCATGGTGTTCAAGAAAGAAAGAAAGAAAGAAAGAAAGAAACTAAGATCATGTGGGAGCCTTTCTATTATTGTCAAAGATGACGGTTCAATTCTACGGTAATTATATTTCCGTAGAAATAATAAAGTCAAAAGAATGCGATAATTAAATGTCGTTTACTTCATTTCACCTTGAATAATAATATTTGTGAACATCACCTGCAAAGTAATGGGATCGACAGCCATCAAACAAAGACGATACAACATGGTCAAAGTCAACATATTATTTGGGTTGAACTATATTCTAGCACTTGCAAATTCAACAAATGTTCCACTTTGATCCCTATATATCATATTTTTTTGATATTAGACCTACGATTTCTGAGAAATTTTAATGTAGCATCGTGCATACAGTTAAAGCCAGTGACACAAAAGGATTTTTTTTTTCCAGCTGTTTCTTTATAATTTTATTTTATTATCTTTTCCTCCCAAAACCTTATATATTATATGATAGCAATCCACAGAAAAACACATACAATTCTAAATAAATAAAGGATCCCATTGTTTTTTTTATTAATTATTTCTATGGACTAAAGTATATATTATTTACACATTTACTATAATAATTATGTTTCCAAATTCCAACCGCTTTATATAATCAAACAAACAAACAACTTGCATATATTCTGGGATGGTGACATTGAAAAGCCCTTTCACAAATTTGACACCATCAATTATTTGACTCCGGCTCCAGGGAAGTCTTCACTCTCCTTTCAGAATTCAAAGTGTATAATGCATTGAAATAATGGCTAATTAACTCCAATTAAAAAGAAATTAATAATAAAATCAAACCTTATCTATCTCTCTGGCATCTTTTACATTAATCAAAGACAAGAAGAATGTGACTATGTGGACCACTAGACTCTAAAAACACGAAGTTAGCATCTTCTTTCAAGAAATTCTGATATTAGCACTATAATAAAGAGGCTTGCTTTTAATAAAGATGGTTAGCAAAATAAGCTTGGCCGAATTAAGTCTATCTTTTTGCCCCATTCTTCTTGTTCTACCAGGGATGGTTAAAAAAGCTACTGCATGCATGCATGCATCACAAATCAAGCACGAAAATATTACACTACCGGTATATTGCATTACACCGGTAAAATATTTTATTGTTATTTAAACATTGGTTTTATTAGAAAAAATATATTGA
>Ga0325410_1000899_pt1 | contig 31910 bp, 21 predicted proteins | sample PopdelMetagenome_16_FD_206182 | JGI IMG/M metagenome (GOLD analysis project Ga0325410, IMG submission 206182) | Populus deltoides microbial communities from Bellville, Georgia, United States - Xylem-PdIQD-R3 | ecosystem: Host-associated > Plants > Phyllosphere > Stem > Wood/Secondary xylem...
AAAGCTTGTGAATAAATTATGCATACAGAGCAAAACATCATTTCCAGTTGCTGGATGAATTATAATATTATAATGATAAAATTTATATAAATATAAAATTTTAATTCTATACAAATTGTCTAGTGCAAATAAGAACTTTATAATCTGATCCAGTATATTTTAGCTTAGCTTTTTGTCCGCACATATTCTTTTTTATAGTTCTTATTATAATATAACATTCAACAATTTTATCGCTAAAGAATCATGTCCTACATAAAACATAAACATTGATCACTATCATGAACCTTGATCTCCCGGTCAATGGTTGATCTTATCTTCCTTCACCAATTGATGATTCATTTTACCTTTCATTGGCTTGCTTGAAAAGCAATAGTGAACATATGTTGTTTTTAATCAAACAACACATGAATGAATTATTTTTGGTATAAACAATGCGTTTATATCTTTTTATTTATAATAAATGAAGAAATATTGATCTCTATTTTTGCTTAAATCATTTAACAAATTGATCATAAATAATATGGAAAATTGAGCATTGTTCTTTCAAAATAACAATCATGTATTTCTTTTGACATGACATCCAATTAAATATTTTTAAAACAATAAATGGGGAATGTCTTGGTCAATGCCAAGAGAAATTTGTGCTTAAAAAAGACAATCTTTTTCCTTTAAACATTGAGAGAGAAAGATTTTCTCTTCAAGACAACCATGTAAATTTGAATATATAGAAGCAATCAATTCCAGCATGGCCCATTATTGTCATTATAAACTACGTCAATTGATAGAACATGATGTAACAATATTTTCATGAGGAATAAAGATTCTAGAAAATCTACAACGCAATCCAATTATCTTGAATTCCCACCAAACCAAATAGGAAACTATTGGTAGCTTTTTTCCTTTTTTGGTTAAAATAAAAAAAATCTTCATCTTCACGTATATGATACAAATTATTACATTGTTTGATTTAGAGGCTTATTCCTAGGAGGTGAGGGACTTTGTGTCTTCACATAAATTCTCACATATTAATTTGAAGATATCTTAATGGGTACTCTAGAGTATAGTAATCTATTAATGTGGGAAAAGAAAAAAGAAAACTTTTTTCACCCAAAAAGAACACTTAACTTTCCTTTTGTATAGGGTATGTAGATATCTTATCTATTCTAGGTCAAAAAAACCAACAAATGTATATTTAAAGATAGTAGTGGCTTTGTTCAAAAAGTAGAACAATAGCACGATGACTTTTTATATTGAGCTATATATACAAAACATTAGGAAAATCTCACGTTAGTAGTGAACAACACATTTTTATAATGAAGGGTAAATAGATTTAAATATAAGCTACAATCTTCTTCCATGAATTCAATAATATCTAATAGATAATGGACCCTTAATTGATCTATATAGGGGAGAGCTTGATAAGGATTTCACTTCATTACTCCCTTTTAAAAGATACATGGAGACCTTTCTTTCCATGATAAAAGGTGATCAATCTATAACAGCTCTTATGTAAATAAGAATAACTCTTGGTGAATATTAATTCCTCAACATTAAATGAAAAACTCTAAAATATAGAAGGATGTTATAATTTAGACAAGCATTATGAACTATAGATATCTACACTTTGGGTTGGTAATAGATCTTATGCAAAGGAATAATTGCTACTTATGTGAACTTTATAACCTTTATTTTATGGCTATAGAATAAGGATTTATATAGTGTATACCCTTACCTATGTTCTACACCACCAATCAATTTGGTCTAAACATAATATTTTTTTAGAGTCTAGAAGAAATGAAAGATGTAACACTGGTAGTTGGGCATCACTTAGGTCACTATGAAGTGAAGGATTTCACCCTAGTTATAAGGAGCCAATCTTCCTTTATACAACAAGGTTGCTAACATCTTCGTCAACATGTTACTAGAAGAGAAGGCAGATAAGTTTATATTTAAAGAAGAGATTTTTACATAGGGCAACATTTAAACCTTTGACCTAAAATAAGAATATTATAAATAAGAAAAATAAATAAAATAGTGCATAAAAAAAAAAAGGAAAGATGTTTCTAATGATAATTATTTAAGTGGATATTTAAGAGTGGATTAAACAATAACAAAGTTGGGTGTGACATTAAATTGTTAAAAGTATAGGGATGCAAAACAAAGAACATTAAAATCTTTAGGGGCTATTTTGTAAATAGGTAAAATAAAGAGTATAAATATCTTCTCTTCTTACGGCTCATAATTTGGCTTAAAAGAGGGAGTTAGGGTTTTTTAAAGTTTTTTCTTCAAATTTCTTGATAAATCTCTTAAAAAGTAGTAGTTTAAGGAAATAAAAAAGGCTAGAGAGTGACCAAAGAGAGAAACTGGGTGATTTTATGGGGTTTAAAAGGTTGAAAGAGAAAATTTGGTGCTACAAAGAGAGGAAAGCAAAAGTGGAGAGAAACTTGAATTCCTTCTAAATTGCTCTTTGATTCTTTGTTGTTTCAAGGTAAGAGCAACCTTTATTGTATTTGGTTTTAAAAACTTAGCATATTAAGGTTTAAATTGATGTTTGAGTATTATGGAAAAAAAATGAATTTTTGTGGTTGTTATAATTGTAAGGATATTTTTGTTAGAATCCAGTTTAGAGGCATGAATAAAGATTGGATAAGTAGAAAAATTATACAAATTTGAAAGAAAATCCATTCCCTTCCAAGGATGGATGTTTAGATAAAGAGAGAAAGTATGAGGGAATTTTGTATGAATTTTTATAAAACTGATGAGTCTTATGGGTTTAATTGAGCTAATGATGATTGAATTAGGTTAAATTAGATACTTAATTATGAAAAAAAATAAGGGAAAGCCTTTAAGGTTAGCCTAGTGTAGGATTTGGGAGAAAATTTTGGATGATTGGTAATGGACTCTATAAATTGCAAATTATTATGGTAATATAAGAGAGGGATGATGATTTTTAAGAAAAGAATAGTTGATTTTATAATTAGAAATTTAGAATTAGTGTGTTTACTAATTGAAACTTATGTACAAATGTACAAAATTTTTAAATGTGATGTTGGAAAATTATTGGTTTGTGGGATCTTAGGAAGATGAGATTGTTAGATTATATAATATAATGGTGTGTTTAGTATTTTTCTAAAAACAAATAAACTATGCAAACCTAGGTGATGGGTTCGATCAAATAAGGCGTAGGAGGGTAATAATGTAATTTAAAATTGTGTATGAATTGGCCGTGAAAGATATGTTATGAGAAAGCTTTAGAAATAGTGAAGTATTGAATATATATATATATATATATATATATATATATATATATATAATGTGAATATGAATGAAGTTACCTATTGGAATTATTGGATAACGAGAGGGGCAAATAGAGTTTTTAATTGTGTTTATGAGAATATTAATAGTATTGATTATAATATTTCAAGGGACATTACTGCATGAAGGCTGTAGATGAGGGGATGTGTGCAGGACTTTCGCATACAACAAGTAGGTAAATCGGTGCCTAAAATAAGCAATGAATTTTATCTTTTCAATTATTTAGTTTTTTGCTTTGAATAAATGTCACGAGAATAGATTACTAAGAAAATTGATAAAGGAAATGAATGTGGTAGAAGAACATTTAATTAGTCATCTAAGAAACTTGAAGACTAATGATATTAACTAAACTAATATATAAAATAATAATTAGTTAGTTAAATATAAGAATTCAGAATTTAAAATTCTGTTAATCTTTTAGATGTGTCTTTTATGCTAGTATATTTCAATGTATTTTGATTTGTTCCTTTCATTTGGCTTATTTAATATAAAGGATTGTGTTATAATAATTGTCATATGCAACTTTAAGAACTTTGTCTTTTTTTATGAACTTATTATGTATTTTTTTTTTATGAAGAAAACATGGACTTGCATCATATTGTATATGAGTTCTATATCAGTGGTGAATATATATGCTTAGCAGATAGTGCAACAATGCATACCATTCTCAGGCATAAGCAATATATTTTTTTTTAAAATTTGAAGTGATGAAAGCAAAAGTGCATACAATATTAGGTTTAATAGACTTGATTGAAGGCTCCAAAACAGCTAATATAATGCTTCCTAAGGGAACTAATGTGGATACATCCCAATACATTATAATCATATTTGAATGATCTGCAACTTGACCTAATAAGAACCTGTCTTGAAAAATCAAAGTTATACACAAAGATTACCCCCACCCTGCAATTATAAAGAGACACGAATGAGTGGTATAAAATTATAACAAAGTTGATCGATCTTTCGTAGATTTTATATGAACTTAGTATGAGAATCACTCAACCACATAAAAAACAGCATAAATATCAATTTCTTTATTAAAAATAGTCTTATCATTAAACCAACTAAAACGTCTAATAAATTTCTTTGTATTTCTTGGATCGCATCAGGAACAAGATTTATAATTGATAATGTTTTGTTCTCTACCAAATCAAGTAGAAATTTGCTAAGTTTTAAAAATATATGTCGTAATGAATACCATATTAACATTGCCAATGACAATGGTATAAAATATCTTTATGTTATATTAAATGTCTTTGCTAAAAAACAAATATTGAAAAAAACACTCATTTTATCTTCAATTTTATACTATACAAGAATTAATACAATTAAATTCAATGCAATAATGAACCAAAAGTTCAATAAAATAAATAATTTTATTATTTGGCATGACTAGTTGGGCCATCATGAATCAATAATGATGTGATGAAATATTGAGAATCCTTGTGGCACCCATTGAAGAACTAAAAGATTCTTTAATTTAAAAAATTCTCATGTGTTTTTTGTTCTAAAGACGAATTGGTTATTAGACCATCTCTGGCTAAAGTTAGGGTTAAATCCCTAAGATTTCTAGAATGTATTTAAAGTAATATTTGTAGGTCTATTCTCTCATCATGTGGACCATTTAGATATTTTATGGTTTTAATGTATAAATCTAAAATATGGACACATGTGTGTTTATTACCAACTCACAATCTAGCATTTACGAGATTACTTACTCAAATTATTAGATTACGAGCATAATTTTCAGATTATATAATCAAGACAAATCGTATTAACAATGCTAGTGATTTCATATCCTAAACATTTAATAATTTTTCCATGTCACTTAGGATAAACATTGAACATCTTGTTGTCCATATTTATACTCAAAATAGTCTTGTCGAATCATTTATTAAACTCCTCCAATTAATTTCAAAGTCATTGCTCATGAGAACAAAACTCATTGTCTCTATTTGGGGACATGTTATTTTACATATGGCAACACTTATACGTATTTAACCAACATCTTATCATAAATTTTCCATGTTATAATTGGTTTTTGGTCATGAGTTAAACATTTTTCATATAAGAATATTTGGTTAAATATATAGTTTTACAATATACCCTAATTCACAATTAATAATATTTTTTTCAATATTAAAATAAGTTGGACTAAGAGAGTGTTTGAAAGTGTAATAACGATTGTTTTTAAAAGTATTTTTTGCTCTTAAATGTATCAAAATAATATTATTTTTTAAATTTATTTTTGATATTAGTATATTAAAATGATTTAAAAATATAAAAAATAATTATTTTTATAAAGAAAACTATTTGGAATGTAATTACAAACTTCGCTTCCAACTGTCCAAGGCCAGCGCATCTAAAAGAAAAGGTTAAGCCCAGCTAAATATCGGCCCAAAAGCGAAGTCCGCAGTCCCACCCTTAAAGCAGAACAGAACAGAGCAGAGCAGATCTGTCTGGGTTTGTCGTCAAGTCAGCAACGAGATTAAAAAGATCTCACAAAACAAACATTAGCTGATACAAATCAATGGTAAAAGATCAATTGCTATTAATTTTTTTATTTTAATAGTCGAGAATTGAATTGATTTACATAGTTCTTCCTTTTCTTCTTCTTCTTCTTCTTTTTTTTTTTTGCTTATTGAATTGAAGGGTTCGAAGGCCTCAGCAATAACGAGTCCAGTCCCGGTGACATGGTACCCAACCCTAGCAATCTTCATGCTGGCCATCGGCCTTATTGTCTCTGCTTCCTTCTTCATGTAAGCTAAGCTATGCTGAAAGGAATTATTGCTGTTCCGTTCCTCAACTAGATCAGATCTACATGTGTTGTAATTTGCTAAAAAAAAATCAATTACCAGTCAAAATGATTTGTGATTTTAAGTTAATTTGATTTGCTCCTCAAGTTTTAATCTTCTATTTAGGTTTTCCATGAGATATTATCACTTAATCAGAATTTGCTGCAGACTAATAATTACAAACATCCTCGGACGGTCCTCGTAAATACTTAACATACTGTTATAATGAAGATTAACATGCTATGTAGCAGGCATTCTGTTTTCTTGTTTTCTTTTTTAGAACAAAGAGTATTTTATTTGAAAATGTTGTTGTTGATGAATTTATGACAAGATCTGCTGTTTTGTTTGAACATGTTGTTGTTGATGAACTATGAAAAGATCTGTTTGTGTGAAAATATGTGCCAACTCGTTTCTGATGTTATACAAGCGTGGTTTATGCAGCTACGAAGCGACCTCTTCTAGGAGAAACCGCAGTTTGGCCAAGGAGCTTACTACAGGAGCATTGGCCTCTTTCTTTCTGGTATGATATGTTGTGTTTGTTGCTCCCTCCACCTTCTGATTTGTCATTGTTAATTTTGGTTCATTGCTCTATCTGAACGCCGTTGTCGCTGGTGCAGGGTTTTGGGTCCTTGTTCATGCTACTTGCTTCTGGTGTTTATGTCTGAGTTCGTCATTTTGAACCAGTTATAATTATGCTAAGCAGGATTGGCTGCATATGATTAGATGTTTAACTGTTAATTTAGTTGAGATTTTTGGTGATCAATGAGTTATGGACCATGATGTTTACATCATTAATCATTTTGGGTGATTTATGGATTCAATAGGCTATCTATCCTTTTCTTCATTTTCGCGGTGCTAGTTTTCAAGGTTTCTACTACTCATAGGCTAGGATGAGCTAAGCTTCCTTTTTCTCTTCCCCTTTCCATGTTCCTATGCAGAGCCTTGATCAATTCGTGGAGACTTTAAGCTTTCCAGTTGATAATCAGCCGTTCAATTAAGCATAGGGAGAATAACGTGTGTTAAAAGAACCTCTTCGGTGGGGGGAAAAGCACTTTACACTTGCTTTTTTATTTACTGGAATTGTCCTTTTAAAAAAAGTCAAGCAATGCTTTTTTTCAGGGGTAAAATAGTTTTTTTGCTAGGTTTGTTTGTCATTTTAGAATAATGATTTTGGACATCTCAATCTTTTCATAATTTTTTGTATAATAAAGTTACTTTTTTTAAAAAAAAAAAAAACTTGGGATCAGGGTTTTTTTTTTAATTTTCTTGACATTCACATTATAACTATTTTATTGTCAAAGGAATTAAAAAGTTTTAGGCTTGGTCTTGGGGGCATATTTTTATTTTGATTTATATATATATAATTATGTTACAAGGGTGATTTCATAATTTGATTAATAATAATAATAATAAAACAAAGTTGATGTGTTTGTGAATAGGACTTGTGGTGGCTTATGATGGGTAAAAATCATCTTTCTTAATGTTATTTTATTCACAAAGGTGGGGGCTACCTTTCCTTTCCATGCTACGCTTATGATCTAATTCTTTCTCATGGGATTTGGTTTTTGCTATTTTAATCATTATTTTTTTTATTTGAATCAATTAAATTTACCTTTTATTTCATCTCTCATTTGTTTTTCATTTCAAATTTGATTTTTATTTTTTGATTATTTATTTAATTTTGAATTATTTTAGAATTGATTTTTTTTTACAATTTCATTATCCTTCAATATATTTACATATAATATTTTATTTTTATTTTTTTAATTACTATTTTTTGACCTTAAAAATTTTTTAAATTAATTTTTTTATTTCATACTTTAATATTAGATTGAGTTTCTTGATTGACGTTATATTTAAGATTTAATAGGTTGTGAATTTGAAAGAAGAACCTAAGTTTAAGAGATTTGTCCAAGTTTATTTATTGTTTTTTTTTTCTTTTTTTTTCCCCATCATTTTGGCATTTTCAGGTCTTTTTATATTTTGTTATTTGTTGGATTTAGCTTCTTTTTAAATATTTTTTAATTAAATTAATTAATTAATTAGTATTTATTTTAAAAAATATATCGTCTAATATCATCATCTCTATTTATTTTAATATTTTTTTAAGGTTACAAAAAAAAAAAATGACTCACAACTTAGCATTCACCAAAGAAATCATTTTTTTTCTAAGCTCATATTTAAAAAAAAACATCTAGAAAAGATTTGGTATGATTTGTATCGAAACACGAGCAACTAGTGATTTATTACTTTTAGAATATAAGTGTTGGACTTAAAAGGATATTTGATGATTAATTGGGTTTTGTCCTAATTTCTCTAGGTATTTTTAAAATGAGCTTAAAGACAACTGTCAACACTTAATAGGTTTTTATGGGTTTATTTTGACCTAACCAAAATCAACTCATAATGATTGAGATTAATGTGTATCAAAACCTAAAAACCTTATAAATAAATATTTAAACATTGAAAAAAAATTAAGTAACAATCAAATAATATTTACAAATGAAAATCAAAAGAAAATGATATGTTTTTTTTTTAAAAAATATGATCGCCTTAGAAATGACTCCGCTAGTAGAATAGCGGTTTATTGCATTGGTGAAAAAGTGAATTAAAAGGGTGTTGTAAAAGGAATCGTTCAATTAACCGTTAGATTTCTACGTAACATAAAAATAAAAATAAATTTCTACATAACATAAAAATAAAAATAAAGCGTGTGTGTATATTATATATATTGAAAATAAAGTGTATCAATCATATTTTATACTTTTTAACTTTTGAGTAATTGGACATGTTTAAAAATCATATTATTCCTAGATTGATTCGTAAATATCAATATATATATAATCATATAGAAAAACTATATATAAAAAAACATTTTTATTATATGAAAAAAATATCAATATCTGAATGATATGACGCATTTAATAATCATACTACCACTTTATTATTTTTATTAAAAAATAACCTTTTTTTATACATGACCTATCATATATATTTTTTTAAGAAAAATTGTTGAAATCCACACGTAAATTAAACACATCCATACACAAAAAAAAAAAACACACTCACTTGCAAAACCAAACCATTATACCTGTTTGCAACTTGTCTTCCCAACCCTATTATGTGGTTTCGATTTTGCCTTATCACATCTTAAAAATAATTCTTTAACGATTTTATACCACTACAATGACACTAACCCTAACACTTAAAATAAGAAAATTTTGTTTGAGGTTTGAAATTGACCTTAAAGAGCTATTGTAATCAACTAGAAAATTAGGCAATGTTGATACTTCTAGGTTCGGTGGTATATGTGATTTTGTGCGGCGCCAAACATGTAAAAAGCGTGGCTGGGAGACACAGAAAATATCAATTTTTTTGGATTTTATGATGACTTTCTTTTTTAGGTTATTTTGGGGTTGGTTTAGGTTGGTTTCTTGGTGTGATTTCTGCTAGGTTTTTTGGCAAATTTGATTTTGATTTTGGGGTGATTGAGGGTTGTGATTTCAAGTTGCGGCTAGAAACTGGTCAAAAAACATGGCTAGAGATGTGAAGGAAGGGTTAGCTGGTTTGTGATAGTGGTTCGATGGTTGTTGGAGATAGGGAGAAAAGGACAATAGGTTTTATGATAACATTGGCTAGCAAAGATGGAGAAAATAACAATGAATTTGTAATAATAACTATTTTCATGAGATAGGAAGGACAATGATGTGTGTGTTGGATGGTGGGGCATATACGGGTTGTTTAGAGTTGTGAGGTTGTGGCTAAGTTGATTGATTTCAGTAGTGTGAGGGAGAAAAGGGTGGCAACTGGTTTTGGTTTTTGACAAAGTGTTATTATTATTATTATTATTATTATTATTATTATGTTTAACTTTTTTCTTCTCTTTTTTTTTCAATCTCTTGATGAATTTTTTTGCTCTTTGTTTTCTCCTATCTAGTTTTTAAATAATTTTCCTTTGACTATATGGTTTATTTATAGCCTATTATTTGCCTATCTTTTCATCTCTCTTTATCCTCCTATCTCATTATCTTTTTATCTCTCTATCTCTTTATCCTACAATTGATTGACGAAGGGACTAAACTTTCATGTTTATTTTGATCATTTTTTCTTTCATTGCTTATTATTTCACTCCCTATTTTTTTGAAAAAATAAGTAGTCATAGTTGTCCTTGTTTTACAATGCTTAAGTGCAAAGATATTGTAAAATATATTTTTCTTTGACTTTGTATTGTAAAGTTTGTAAGAAACTACGATAAAACACTTGATAAGGAAAGAAATGTTAAGAAAATATTGAGAAAATGATGTTATATACATGAAACTTAAATAGGTTAACTTGAGAGGTGGTCAACCACGACATGCAATTTAAAAATGAGTTAACTTGAGAGGTGATCAACCTCAATATAAAACTTAAATGGATGCATTCGAAAAGTAAACAACCTCAACATCAAATCTAAATGAGTCAACTCAAGAGGCGACTAACTTTAATATGAAACTTAAATAGGTCAACTCAAGAGTTGACCAACCTTAATATGAAATCTAAATAAGTCAACTTGAAAGGTGACTAACTTCATTATGAATTCTAAATGAGTCCTCGATAAAAATATGTGAACTTTCCCATGTCATCTTAAACCTTTGTTTCAGTTCACACAACTGATTACAATATTAGGCTCACTTATTTGCTTGAATTCAGTTTCTGAGTAAACATTCTAGTTCTAAGCCCTTAATGTTTTGACTTTGACATTGTTGGTGATTTTTATGTTGAAGCTTCATTTTCCTTTAGATTTCCCCCGAGGTTACCTTTCATGATTCACTTTCCTTTGATCAACCCATCTAACTCTCATTTCTTGATTATATCTCATTCCATATTTTAGTCTTTTAAAACATTTCCATAATTCCTTTGTATACCTTTCCTTGTTAGGCATTTATCATATCTTTATTTTCCCTATGTATCTCGTTGCCTATTAAGTTTATAAATAAAGCCCATCATTTTATTTTTTTTTGCACTTTCTCTTCAAGTTTATGCGATTAATATCAATATTAGTCATACAATAGACCAAAGAACATTATTTATTTTATAGAAATACAATTGCAAAGTAAGGAGTCAATGTAATAGTTGTGTCAAACAAAAACAAAGACAAACAATCACAAAATAAACATTTTGAATAAAATGGTTGAAGAAAGTATAAATTTATGTATAATATTTCTTTATAGCATCTGAATTAACATGCTTCGATAATTCTCTTCCATTTATATTTGATAAAATAAGGGCTCATTCTTAAAATGTTTTCTTGACTACATAAGAATCCTCATAGTTAGGCATTGATTTATTTCGGTCCTACTTAGGAATTGAGTAATTTGTTTTAGTATCAAATATACATCATAAAACTCTCGCATGTATACTTCCGTGTCACAAGTCTTGGCCGTTCTTTTCAAATACAATTCTCATGACATATTGCAGTTAACCTTTTCTCTCTAACAAGTTTTACTATTCATACCAGAGCCTAGCCCATTCCGACTCTACTTCTTTTAATTCCTTTAGATGAAGTATTTTTACTTTAAGAGGCATCACCACCTCCATTTCATACACTTGAGAGTAAGGAGTTAATTTTGTAGATGTTCTTACACTAGTTTGATAACCATATAATGCATATGAAATCATTTCATGTCATGATCATTTTTTACACAATCTTCTTTATATTTTTATTTGTTATCTCTACTACTTCATTCATCTTTATTAATAAGGTGAAGAATTAAGATGTTTGATCTTTCATTGTTGGCATAAATATTGAATCACTTTCCATTAAAATTCTAGCCATTGTCAGTCACTATTACCTTTAACAAACTGTATTGACAGATGATGTTATTCTCAATAAATATTTGAACCACTTTTTAAGTAACATAGACATAAAAAGAAACTTCAATCCATTTTGTAAAACAATCAATTGCTACCAATATGAATCAATGTTTGTCACTTGTTTTGGGATTAATTAAGCAGATCATATTAATTCCCCATATTGCAAATGGCCAAGATGTTATTATATTATGGAGAGAAACAGACAATACCTTTATCTTATTAGTAAAAATATAACATTTTTAATATTTCCTCACGTAATCATTGCTATAATTTTTTATTATGGTCCATAAGTATTCACTTGTTTATTATTTTTCATGTTATCATAAGCCCATTAGCATGTGTAGCAAAAGCCCCTTCATACACTTATATAGTTTTCTTATTCCCTTTTATCTAAACATGTTAGCAGAGTTTTGTCTAATTATTTCTTGTATAATGGCTCTCCATCTAAAAAGTAGTTCATTGTCAATCTCCTCAAAGATTTTTTGTCCATCTTATTTGCATTAAATGGACATTCATGACATATAATAAACTACTTGATATTATGGTACCATGGCTTCCCATTTGTCTCCTCTTTGACCAAACAACAATAAACATGGTCATTCTTAATCTTAATACATATAGGATTCACTTGTTCACCATAGTTGATTTAAGTTGTTTATTTTAATATAGCTAGTGTATCTACAAACCGATTCTTATTTCTACTTGGTTGATTGAATTTAATTTTTTCAAACAGGTATGTTAGTATGATAAAATACTTTTAATATGGCTTTAATTTCTCATCTTTTATTAATCACTCTTTTTTCATCTGTTAAATTATTAATAAGGAATCTTCATATACATAAAGCTTTTCAACTTTCCTTTCTAAAAAGGCCTCGAGCACATAGATACATGTTCTATATTCTGCTATATTGATAGTGCATTCAAACTATTATCTAATTGCAACAATATTGTACTCCTCAATTGGTGAAATGAGCACAACACCCGCACTTTTACCAGACACATTTACTACTTTATTGAAATATAGAGTCCATATATTCTTACCCAACTTCTTTATTTTTAACCGTCATAATGTCTTCACCTAGGAATTCAAATAGCAAATGCTTATAATCCCCAACCATATTGTGTGCCAAATGATGGTTATGATAATACCTTTAACTAACTTTCTAATCATGTAAATTATGTCAACATAACTTGCTATTATACAATTTTGTTAGGCACATAGGGATTATAAAAAACATATTTAATTGGATCTATTTTAGATATCAACCAAGTTGTATAGTAGATATTTTTAGGAAAATATGTCGAGATTTAAAATTAATAAACTTCTTAATTAAGTAATAAATGGTTTGCTCTGTCCTTTTAGAATCATAATTCTAAACGAGGACATAACCCATAACAACTTCTGTTCTAGTCAAATACATGATTAATGGTCTTTATGACAAATTGATATTAAAAGAGTTGCACTCTTTATATATATTTTTATTTTATCAAAGGCCCTTTGACATCTTTCATCCTATATTCTAAATTTTTGTTACAGAAGAGGCGAAAAAAGGTTTGCAGGTTAATAACAATTAGGAAATAAATTGGGTTATATAATTTATCCATTTTAAAAAGCTCCACACTTTTTTTTCTACAAAACCAATAGGCAACATGAATGTGCAGAATTGAAACTCCTACTCGAGTACATAAAGTTATAAAATTATTATGTTGAATATTTTTCAATTTAGACTATTTTTAAGCATAAAAAAATAAATGAGCTCATCTTTATTCCTTTTTTGTCAGGATATATTTGAATGCCCTTGTAATTTAGTCACATGTCCATTTCAGTCTTGCTTCCTAAATAATTGAACCCATGATGGGCTTGCTTCAACATAACCATTATGGTTCTAATCAAAATTATTTATATTTACATTTTTTTCTAATATTCAATTAGTAAATGAAGAATGACTGATAAATATTTGAGAAATAATTAAAATGAACTAATATGTCATGACACCAACCCTTGGGACATGAGTTGGAGCGGTCTGCGTTAGGTCAAAGATGCAATAAAAAATGGACCAATATCACACAATAAATTGGCATGACAAATATGAATATGTTTGGCACAAGCCAATTCTCTTTACACCTCTACACTTCTACTTATAAGTGAAGGCTTAATTTTACTTGACAACTAAGAGCTTTAGAAGAGCCATATTCATAATACAACTTTTATAATAGTATAAATATGGTTTTTTTGTTTATTATATACATTCATATGGTGAAGCGCCATTTAAAAAAGTCAATTGTATTTTAATATATAACTATTTTAACAACTCGATACAGTTCGGTTGAGTTGACAGATCTAAAAACAACTTGGATAATAAAACAATGACTCGAGTTAACTCGGGTAAACTCGCCAAACCAATGACATGGGTCATGAGACCATGATAATCTCATAAAAAAATAGATTTAAGAAAAAATCAAAGGAAAAAAAACTTATAAAAAAAGTTATTACAATGAATAATGTTTTAACATTTTTGCAAGATATGTAAGAACAACTTTTTGCAAGAGAAATGATAATAACATTTTGTTTAGCAATTTTCTTCGAACAAATAAAATATAAAATAAGTATTGAAAAGATAAAATGAAGATGCTAAAATCTCCTTTTATATATATCTTTCCATTTAGCATCTCCATTTAATTAGGAGATTCATTGTGCTTGATGCTAAATGTGATTGTACTGGATCGAATAGTTTAGAACTTAAAATTGATTTCTCTTCCATTTCACCTAAAAAGTTAATGCAGATCTTTGAGAGGCGGAGCTCTATAAGGATGGGAGGAGCATGTGGGCTACTCCCAAAGATATAGATTATTTAATTATATCCTTTAAAAAATTTAAATTAGCCCCATTATTTTTTTATGCAATAAAAGGCCTTTAATGATGATGAGTGGTTCCTCATGTGATCCAATAAATGAATTTACCTATTTTTTGATTAATGTATATTGAAATCGTTTATATGAGGAAAAAAGTATAATTAAACCATTTATTTTTCTATTTAGATAATGTGAAGTGACATTGAGAAAAAAAAATAATATATAAATGAGATAGTAATATGTATAAAATTGAAATCACTCTATAAATTTTTCTCTGGTATTATTAATTTAATTAATTTTTTTTATTAATAATTGAATTTAAAATAGTAATCAAATCTAAAATAATAATTAATATGTTAATATATTGTCATATATTTTTATTTATTTATTATAGCTGATACTCAATAGATTATATGAAATATATTGCAAAAATAAATATAATAAGATGTTTATATTCTTTTTTAAGAAATTATGTGCTTTTTTGCACAAATTTTGGCCCTAATGTTTTTTCTTAACATTTATAAATGTAACTGTAACATCCTTAAATTTTAAAAAATAAGATTAAGAGTCATATTGTCTTAAAACATCTAATGTACTCTACTACTTTATATTACAAACTTATCTTATAATTCTGAAATGATTTAGCCATACTAAGATATATATATATATATATATATCAATTACATACTACACATCTTCTATTTTATTTTTACAACATAAAGGTTTTCAAATAAAAAATCCATAATTTTAGACATATTATTCAATACTTGACAATCGTAAAGAAATGTTTGAGATTTCATGACTTTATAATTTGAGGATGTTACAGTGAGACATCATGTAATAAAATATAACCGTGTTAAATACGCTTGGATCTCAATTTTCTAATATGGGAAGCCTACTATCAATCATAGACTTCATAAATCAAACCATGAATGTGGATTACCGATAAGGGCTCAAGTCATTTAACTCTCATAAACTTTATATCTTGGCTCTGTAACCGAGTTTGACAACACTAAATAACATCACACTATAAGGTTAATGCTTTCTCATATACATCTACATAAAAAAAAAAGAAGTTTAAAGGGCCTTTGCTATTTTTATTTATTTATTTACTTAATATCATTTATCATCATATCATTCTATTAATTAGATAGCATTTAGTTATTGTATTGGAACAAAAAAAAAAAATAGAAGTAGTGGAGACAGATGAGACAAGACAAAAAAAATAGAGATATAATTGTGTTTGGTAGTGATGTACAAGACAAAGTGACTATCTTTGTATCCTATTTGGTTATAATGAACAAGACATAAAAAAAATACCCTTAATATGTATTGTTGTCAAACTTATATATTTTTTAAAAAATTAAATATTATTTGTTTACTTTAGTTTATATTGAATATTGAAATTAATAATATTATAATAACCTTAATATCTACAAATGGTGCATATAACAACACATTGACCATTGACCCTTTACCTATTTTCCAATAATGATTTAGATTTAGGATAGTTTCTATTAAGATTATTGTAGCCATATTAACTTAAATAGTCTCAACCTTGGTAAACACATTGGTTGAGTTTAGGGAAATAATACTAGCCTAAAAATACTTCTTGCCAATATCCAGATCTTGCTAGTAATGTCGTCTTAGTATTCAACTTTTTGTTGAAAAATCATCTTATACACTCCAATGTCAGCTTCTATCACTAGCTTTCTCTTTTACTCAACCCATCTTTTCATCAATATTCAAAAACTTTAAAATCTTTTGTATGACTTTATCATACCAATGATGACAATAGATGGTGTACAAGGTTCATGTATTTGTAATAACTTATGAAATTATTTAATGGTGAATACTATGTTAAATATTTTGAAGGTAGAACAACTATATTATGGATCCTAAAATTGCATCATAGCTATGATGACTAGTTTTCGGAAGGATATTTTTAACACTTTTGCTAAATTTTTATTTTTTAAAATTCATGTTTGTCATGGATGATCAGCTTCCCAATATATATAGATTCTATCAACTTCGTTGACAAAAAGTATTTACTTCAAATTAGGTAATTTACCAATAAATCCTTAGCTTGAACAATTCCTCTTTTATAGTTATAATGATTCACTCTTGTAGAAATTATTGCTGGATATATTTTATGGTCTTGGTTGTCTTATCATCCATTTCTAAAATGTCATAATCAAATATCAAGTCATGATTTCTAGCCATTATATATGGGTAGGCTTACTATTTTATTGGTGCTGAAAAGCTCCTCATCGCTCAGGTAAACAAACCTTAAAAAGTTAACTTGAGGTCAACAAGGTGTGAAGAGAATAGATCAGGAAATCTCATTGGCTACCAATCATAAACATTTAATAAGTCTCGAGTTTTATAAGTTCTAGTTAGGATTGGGCCACCAATAATTCCTTATACTAATCTAAGGCAAGGTGCATGCATAAGAATGTATCGTGTAGTGGGTGTAAGGGCATAAATTCATATCTAATCCATATACGCATGATATACAAAATAAATGAAGAATAAAAAACACAAAAATGACAAGAACATAAAAACAATATTAAATTAAATAAATCATGCAACATAGACAATCATATGAAAACACATAGCATAACAAGCATATAATTCAAACAAACAAAACATATCACTCATTTATTTAGTAGAGTCGTCATTCTATCATAGGAGAGATCTATACAAATTGATTAGGATTGATATGATTAAAATATGAAAAAAAAGTCATCATCTAATTTTTTTAACCATAATTAGTCTTTTAGATATTCTTAGGTAAAGAGTTTGTTATTTCAAATGAAAGACAAGAGTTACCCTAAAGCATTTTACCTAAGATAAGCTTTGTGTTATATATATATAATGTACCATTGTGCTTCTAAGAATTTGCCTAAATTGATATATTTGGATTTATGGTAAAGTATTACAAGAACCTAAGGCAGTAATTTAGAATTTGGGTCTTATAATAAAGCTCAATTCTCATTTTTAAAATATAGGTGTTGGGCCTAAAATGATGATAAATGGTAAATTAGGCTTTGATCCAATTTCTATAGTTATGTTTAAAATAGGCCTGAAGGCCACTCACACTCAATTAACACATTGAAAAAATTATCAAATAATATTTATATATGAAAATCAAAAGAATATGATATTTATTTTAAAAAAATCAAATTTCATCACCTAAAAGGTGACATCGCTAGTAGAATAGTTGTTTATTATATTGATGGAGAAATGAGTAAAAAAGCATTAGTAAGAGCAATGTAATTCCCCAGAATTTTAATACAATTTTATCTCTTTTTATTATCGTGTACATGAAATTTAGAGGTATTTTTTTTTATCAGGAAGGCAACCTCAGCCTTAACCTTTTCTAGTTGCATCAGCATATAATAATGGTATACAATTTAAATGTAAAATAATAACATGACAAAACCTTGAAGAATACACATAATCACATTCCCTTAACTAGATATTCAACCTTCCATTTCATTATTTTCACATTTTATATATATCATTGTTGGTTTAATATACATATAATAATTTATTTTATTAAATTAACTAGTTTATATTTTTATTCCCAAAATAAAATAATCATCAAAGATTTGAACACGATATCAAGATACTTTAGAGGGATGGAAAACACATGTAGAGCACATAGAAATATAAAATAAGATTTTCATTATATGAATATTCATTTTAATTGATTACCTTATTAACTTTAGAATTTACATAACACTAATTATTTTGTTCATCAATTCTTTTATTGATACCATGATTCCCACTTATTTCCTTTAATATATCGATTAACAAGTCTTTGTTCATTGCATTACACCTATTATCATATGATTTTACAACTTTCAACAAACTTTACAAGGATTTTACCAATATGAAAAGTTGAATAGTTTGATAGCACTTCATTAACATCAATGAACTTTGAAAAAGGATACTTGTAAGCATATAGAATCACAAAATTCTATCAAAAGAACACCATCATAGTCACTAATATTTAACAAAACACCACATTTTTAACACATCACTAAACATGTCAAATTTATAACAACCTTTCAACTTAAGTATCATATCTAGCTTATTTGTATTGTAGATTCTATATATTATCTTTATTTTTATTTTTTAATTACAATTGATTAAAATTTTAGGGTTTTTCTTTAATAATGAGTTTATTTTTGTTGATTTAAGATGAATCTAATTTTATTATGAATTCAAATTTAATTATATTTTTTATAATGGTTTTGTTGAATGAAATGAGATTGAGCTAACAAATGAAGCAAGTAGAAGCACTTCTATTTAAAAGCATTTAAAAAAATATCCCATTAGTTTTCTCTTTCATTTGAAGACATTTTCTTTCACTTTAAACCTATAAGTTGATATTGATGATTTTTCATAATAGAGACATTATTTCTTTTTTTTTTCTTTCTCATCTTTTCTTCTTAAATAATCTCATATCTAGTATATGCCTTACTAGATTTGATATTTTTCACATAATTTCTAGTTTAGTTACAATTTTGACTCATATATTTTCATTTTTTTTTGTTATCTACATTTTATATGGGTCTACTAAGTTATGATTGAGATTTTTGGTTATTTAGCATTGAACTCAGTCAAGTAGAAAATATGTTGTAGGAGGAAGATTTTTTGAGGTAATTGGGTTATTGATGGGTAGTTGAAAAAAAAGGCATTTATCGTTCATTTCTCATGTGTTGCTATTTATATAAAAAAATAAACAATCAAGTATCATTTGATCAAGAAGAATAGTTTTTCACTTTGTATTTTTTTAACATACTATTGAAGAGAGCTAAAATTAATAATCAACCAAGAAGATGATGGATCAAGTTAATGATCAATAATGAAATCATATTTAGAACATTAGTCTTTAGCATTTAATACTAGTGAATGTTGTATTATAACTAGAGTTTTAACACATAGAACTGTCAGGAGGGGTGCGTAAATAGAAAATATAAATTTGTAATAGGTTTTAGGTTATAAAATCCACACCTTTCGTACACAGTTTTTATAAGATGAGGACATATAATTTATGTGAAACTCAATTTCTATAATATTATAAATAAGTAGTCTAGCATTAAAAAATAAGAGTAAGAGTCAACCCCATGTATACCATTTCTTTATAAGCTTTCTATAATTTATCATTTCCTTTTACTTATGCAATTTAAAGCTTCCTTTATAACTTTTTTTTTATCTTTATTGCTTATACTTTTTTTTTACTTAGTTTGTAGAATTTTGATATTACACACCTTTACCTCTTATCTTGTTAAATTAAGTTAAGAATTTCACACTTTGTTTGATTTCCGAGGTTGTTACATATCTCTATTTAGGATTACATATTTAAGTGAGCTTCTCCTTATTGCAAGAAAAAAAATGAATAATAAGTAACATATTAATCAAAGAATCCATTTATTAATCAACAAATGGGCTCACCTAATGGGATTACTTTGTTAAAATAATAATAGATTAGCAATCATGCCAAAACTAAACAAACATGATTATAGCACTTGGTGATGAGTTAATCTAAGCAACTAATAGAGGCTATTCTACGATCCAAGGAGTCTAAAAACAACCCACAAACACAAAGCCAATGGAGTAGCCTCCACAATAAGTGCTATATGATGGCTTTTCATTATCTAATTCCCTTACATCAATAAAGAATTATACCTGGACATAACTATAATGTCTCTATACAATCCACAATGATATCATTTTTCCTAGTGTTATTGTCTCTATAAATTAATTTATTGATGGTTACATTTGTGTTTTGATGTCTTTAACAAAACCTCATGATTATCTCTTTTTAGTTTTAAATGAGATGATTAGTTGGTCACATGTAGTTTGGTCAAACTCTAATTAGCCAATAATGGATCATTTTGAAGGTATGTTCCTTTATTAGAACTTAAATCTATTTAATGTTGGTTTAAGGGTTATCTGACTAGAAATAGAAAGTACAACTAAAAGTACTTACCATAATAATATTGTGTTAAGCTGCGTTTGTTTTCCGCTAACTTTTACATTTGCGGTGAAACAAACGCCGCAAAGTGTTTGGTAACAAACCAAACTGCGTTTTATGTTGCGGGGCCTACTAAAAAATTGAGTTTGAAACGCAGTTTTTCTGCAACAGTTTTTTCATGTTTTTTTAACTAAGTTTTGTAAAAATTCTGGAACCCTGTTTGTTTTTGCGTTTTAAAAATACTTTAAAAAAATAAAAAATATATTTTTTTATTTGCTTCAAATTAATATTTTTTTGGTGTTTTCAGATCATTTTGATGCGCTGATATCAAAATTAATTTTTTTTAAATAAAAAATGTTATTTTAATACATTTCCAAGTAAAAAGCATTTTGAAAAGCAATCGCAACCACACTTCCAAACACAATTACACCAAATATTTTATACATGTTTTTCGCTACACATAAACTTTAACCATAATTTTTACCAAACACATATCTAAATTCAATTAACCACAGCTAACCATATTTTTTTAAAACTTACTTTTTTCAAACCACAACCACAAAAGCTACCTAAAAAATAAATACACTTTTAGTCAATAAGACCATGTAGGCCATGACTGATTAGCTCAAACAAATGCAGAACGAGCTCAGGTAAGTCAATCAAAAACTTTTTTTGGTTAGTTTATTAAAGAGCATGTCTTTAGATATACTTCAATAACAAGCACTCTAGTAGAAAAGTTTGGAAGTTCTTGATAACAAGCACTCTAATAGATAGTTATATGATCTTATATAAGAATTTATGATAAGTGTATTTCCCTTATATTTTAAAAAATTTAGGTTTATATGATGTAAAAAAAAATCATGTGCTAAGATCTTATATAAGAATTTATGATAAGTGTATTTCCCTTATATTTTAAAAAATTTAGGTTTATAGGATGTAAAAAAAAAAAATCATGTGCTAACCAACGTTGTCTATAGCTAATCCTTATAATAAAAAACTTTTTTTTAGTGAATGACAAAAATGTAATTACTCTTAGGCTATGTTTGCTTCCTGGAAACTGGTTTCCGAAAAACCGCTTTCCAAACTTTCCTGTGTTTGTTTGACAATAGAAAAGTTGGTCAACGGAAAACACTTTCTAGTCAAAGAAAAATTTGGCTTGGTTTCCTTTTATTTTGGACGAAAAACACTTTCCGGAAGTTGTGAAAAATTTAGAAATGTCATATTATTTGCTGATTATATCAAATTTGGTCCTCAAACTTTTGATTGCTATATATATTTTGTTTTGAATATTTGTTTTCAATTTCATCTCTTATAATTTAATTTTTATATTAATTTTGGTCCTTATTTTTATAATTGTTATTTACTTTTCCCTTATCATTTTTTAATTGAAATTTTTTATCTATCAAATTTGGTCCTCATTCTTTTGATTGCTACTTATTTTATTTGAAATAATTTATGAAATGTTAATTATTATTATTTTAATTTTTTTCATCTTTCAATTTTTTTATTTTTAGATTTGATCTCTATTATTTTGATTATTATTTATTTTATTTGAGATAATTTATGAAATTATTTTTTTTTAATTTCATTCTTATTCAACTTTTTATTTTGTAAGATTTCTTCCTCATTATTTTAATAAACTTGAAAAAAATAAAACATTAATAAGTTATTTTCCAGCTCATTTTCCATGACATAACCAAATACTGGAAAGTGTTTTCCAACTTATTTTTCATTACACTACCAAACATCGAAAAATAATTTATTTTCACGGAATTTACTTTTTCATAATTCACTTTTCATAAAAAATAACTTTCCAGCAAACAAACAGGTCTTAGCTTACCAACGCTGTCTATAGCTAATCCAATCATGTGCTCATCACATGACAGAAAATCATTCAATTTTTTATAAATGAAACTTTTTAAAAAAGAAAACAATAACTCGAAGAAATTAAGAAATCAACCCTCCTTCTGGACCGAATTCATCTCCTAACCCTAACCCTAAAATCCTACTACTTCTACTCCGATTTCCTGAAATTTCCAACATCTCCGATCAAATAGAAGAGTGAGCTAAAGAGTGTATCATTTATAGCTAGCGCTTTTTGCTGAAGAGTGAGCAAAGCAACAGGGACGACCTCAGAGTTGACAAAAAGGTCAATAATATTTGGTCGTGATTCTTCCTCATCGGTGCCTGTCGATAGATCCGGTCAACTGGATTTGTATTTGCAATTGCAGTAAGTTGCTTAAAATTCATCCGGTGAAGTCTATTGATCATATATGAAATGGAGGAGATCTGAGGGAAAGGGTGGTTTGATTTTATCATGAGATGGAACATAGTCTTTTGTTAAAAAATTGTGCAGATGATTGTCTTATTGTAAAGCACAGCTGCTTCGAGTGATTCCATTAAGGATTTGGAGGTATGCAATATGGTTTGAATTTTCACTCTCTCAAGCTATGTTATTAGCAGGAGTATTTTATTCTTGATAATAATAATAATAATAATAATGCCATGAGTTTGTGGATTTTTTTTTATTAATCTTGTTATCCGAGTTAAATTGTTTCTCAATTACGAGTTCTAAAATTAATGATTATGAGAGCATCTTCAATCCAAAAAGCTAAATTAAAAAGCCAAATTGATAAAATGGTTTTTTGAATAGGGTAAATATAGGTTTTTTGATTATGTGCATTTCAATGGTAAAAATCTATTTATATTTTAATATATTTCATGTTAAATTAATTTTAATATAATTATATAACTAATTTAGATATTTTATATATAATATAATGATGATGTTATTAATTATATAATTAATATGAGTAATTTATAAAAGTAATATAAAATCAATGAAATAATATGAAAGTTAAAAGATATAATTTAAAATTTATTTATATAAATATTTTAAATTTTCAGCTTTATATATTACTGTTAAAATTTTAATTTTTTAAAAGTAAATTCAAATTCAAACTTTGAAAAAAACCGTCAATATTTTAAATTTTGATTTTCAAATTTTTTTTTTAAAAATTCATGCTTTGAAAAAATGACCGCCACCATTTTAAATTTTAAAATTTCAAACTTTGAAAAAATGACCGCCAACATTTTAAATTTTAAAATTTTAAATTTTAAAAAAATAACTGTTAACATTCTAAGATTTCAAATTTTGAAAAAATAATCTATCTATAAATATTCTCATATACCTTAACATTTTTTTCTCATCATTTTATTTTTTTCTCTCCAATCAAAAACATATTGCATTAAAATTCATCATGAATCATTCTAATTTTAATTTTTATGATGCTTTTGATTTTGATGATGACACTCCTGTGTTCTCTTTTCAAGTTGCTACTGCTGTGGTTGCTGAAGAAGAATCGAATAATCAAGGGCAGAGGACAGGGTATCATGGCTCTATTCCTGGTCACAATTGTAATAGAAAGGAAGGTGAGTTAAGGTTATATAATGATTATTTTGCAAAAAAATCCTAGATTCATTGAAAGTCAATTTCGAAGAAGATTTAGGATGAGTCGTCGTTTTTTTCTTCGGATCGCAAATGCAGTGGAAGCTCATAATCCATATTTCAAACAAAGGACAGATGCTCTTTGTGTTCTTGGTTTATCTTGCCTTCAAAAGGTAACGGCAGCTCACAGAATACTTGCATATGGTATTCCTGCAGATCTTACTGATGAATATCTTCGAATTGGAGAAACAACTGCGATAGAAAGTCTTAGAGCTTTCGTCAAAACAATCGTAGAAGTTTTTGGTGATTGGTATCTAAGGGCATCAAACGAGACCGATATTTGTCGATTATTATCAATTGGAGAGCAGCGTGGATTTCCAGGGATGTTAGGGAGCATTGACTGTATGCATTGGAAATGAGAGAAATGCCCAATTGCATGGCATGAAATGTATACTGGTCATTGTCATGAACCAACTAGAATTCTAGGGGCCGTGGCTTCACAAGATCTTTGGATATGGCATGCTTTTTTTGGAATGCCTGGATCATTAAATGATATTAATGTTCTTGATCGGTCACCTATCTTTGCTGCACTTGCTGAAGGTCGTACTGCTCCTGTCAATTATACAATTAATGGGCATGAATATACAATGGGATACTATTTATCAGATGTGATTTATCCTAATTGGTCAACCTTTGTTAGGACAATCCCAAGACCATTAGGAGCAAAGAGAAAATATTTTACAAGCAAGCAAGAGTCTGTAAGAAAAGATGTTAAACGGGCATTTGGGGTGCTCTAATCTCGTTTTGCAATTGTACGTGGACCTGTTCGATACTGGGATGAAGAAACGCTTTCATATATTATGAAAGCTTGCATAATAATGCATAATATGATTATTGAGGATGAAGGAGCAATGAACCTTGGATTTGACCATGAACATGAAGTCAATTCCTTTATATCAGTGTCACATGGTGAAATACTAGAACTACATAATTTTCTTCAAACTCATAATCGAATTAGGGATAGAGCAACTAGCTCTCAACTACAAGAAGATTTGATTGAACATTTGTGGGAACAATATAGCAACGAGTAAAATCTTTAGATTTAAACTTCTTATGTTATCATAATTTTCAAGTTTTTTATGTTTTTTTGTTTTTCATTATGGTTGTTATCTTTTAAGTTAATTAATCCTACTTATTATTGTGAAGTGTTAGAGGAATTTCAAAAAAGTATTATGAATTGATATCAATTTCATAACAATATATTTAAAATAACCAAGAATTTTCTACATATTTAATTAAAAATACATTACATTACAATAAATCAATCAAAGTTAATTAAAAATTAAAACCCCTCTTTTGTATAATTTCTAACTTTCTATTTTGAAAATACGCTACAGAAATTGGATACAAATTAGAAATATCCATTTTCATAATTTGTTCTTCTTTCTCAATCCTGTCCAATTCTTGTTTCTCTTGACTTTGTTGAATCATCATGGCTTGTTGCTCTAACATAATTTTCCTGTCTTGTTTCTTCTGATCCTCAATTTCAACTAGTGTATCCCTGAATTGTTGTAAGAGATTCGTTACAGATACCTCCCCAACTTTATCTTTTCCTTGTCTACGTTTAAGTCGTTCCTTTACAGCCTTCTGACCGATTGGTCTATCTTGATAAATCAATGGTTCACTATCTTCTCCTAAACTAACAGAATCAGGGGTAGATGGAGTTGATGAAGTCGGACTTGCATTGACATGAATTTTTTGTTTCTTGTGTGACCTTTGATGTTGACTTGCACGCTCAAATTGCCATTTGGATTCTTTTCTTAAGATAACCCAACAATGTTCTAGTTGAAATCGTTTGCCAACGCAAGAAGCATACATTTGCCGAGCATTATTAATCTGGTAAAAAAATAAAAAAATTAAATAATGTTAAAATATGTGTTAAACAATTTAACATAGAAATGAATATTAACATTACCCTTGATTCTTCGGTCATTCCACTTTGCTGACGATTTTCAATTTGAGTAACAAATCCAACAAATTTACCGACTTCTCTATTTATTTCTTGCCATCTACTTGAGATGCTTATTTGAGAACAATTATTCAAGTTTCCTCTATTCTCTACAAAGCAAGCATGTACGCGAGCCTAGAATTGTTTTGTTTGTTGTTCAACTCCTGTAATTGGATCTTTACTTGTATTTAGTCATTCAAAGACAAGTAAACAATCCTTCTCTAGTGAGAAATTTTTACTTCTTTGTGATTTTTTTGCCGAATGAACATTTAAATTCGAGTATGTTAAGTCATCAATTAATTGATTAGAATCACTTGGTTGAGAAAGAATATCTTCTGACTTGGAAAGTTGGTAAAAGAGCTTGGAAAATTTGAATCCATCTACATTAAAAAAAAAAAAACTCAATTTAAAACCTTATAAGAGAGTGTAAAAAAAACTCACATTCAATGTCTAGCAATTTTGTAGTTTTCATACATGCGAATTAATAATAAGTATTGCCTCCTACTTGTTCTAACATAACAATTTGACCATTTTTTGGAACTAAAAGAGAATTGATATACTGGTTTAATCATTTTCAACAAGACAAAATATAATTGACCTCAAATTAAAACAGACAATCAAAAATAAATTTTAAATATGTCACTCTATCTTTTTATCAATATCAACTACCATTATTAATTCCTCTCAATTTTATAAAAAATAACAACATAAATAAAAATTATCTTCCTTAACCCATATTAAAAACATAAAATAATAAAGAAATAAAAATCATCACAAATATTAAATTAACAACAAAAGGTCTAAAAAATCAAGAGATATAAAAGAGAAAATAGAAAAAGCTTTTAAACAAGCATACCTTTTAATTTCAGCTAATTAACACAACCGATGTTATTAATTAACCGGAGAATAATTGATTCTTATTTTTCTAAATTTGAGAGAAAGGTGAGGCACAATACAAAATTTTAAAACTACAAGTTCTTTCCTCTTGCATTTAAAGAAAATTTCTCCTACATTTAAAGAAAAAAAAAAGAGTTGTTGGCCAACGGCTATAAAAATAGTCGTTGGCCAACAATTATTTATTTTGATCATTTCTACAGTGAAAGGTAGAAATGGCTGGCCAGCAAACAAATAGTCAATATAGCTATTTGTTTAGGTGCTGCGTTGGAATGAAAAAACTCAAAAAATAAAAGCTAAAGTACAATAAATAGCATTTGCCTTTTCATTTACCTCATATGTTGGAGATGCTCTGAAAGCTTTTTGTAGTTTTGAGATTTATGGAACTTTAACTGATAATATATAAAAAACAAAACTAGAATTTGATTAATTGAGTTGGAAGATTTATTATTATGTAAAGTAGAAGTAGAATTAATACTTTTATTATTGCAGTTTTATACCAAATATTACTATTACTATCAAGTTGGAATCCGAATTAAATTCCTGACAGTTTTGGTTTATTACTCCTTCAAAACCTGTCTCTCATGCCCCTTTTACTTGTGGTCTCGTATAGCCTAAACCTAGAACAGATTCTCAGTGTTATTTCTCAGTGAGACTATGGAGAATCCAATCCTAACTTCTGTCCCGAACATGGCTCGAAGTAGTGCTGTGGTAGCGCAGGGAGACGTGGTGAACTTCTTCCAATGCATGCGTTTTGATCCAAAGGTGGTGGCTGCAGACCATAAATCTAGTCGTCAAGGGGACTTTAAGCGACACATGAATGCTGCTCTTGGAATTTCAGCAGATGAGTCTTCTGGTTCTTTGAAAGGCAAGGTGGTATTGTCTCCCTCACCTGAAGAAATCAAGCGAGTAAGAGATGGTCTGCGTGGAAGCTCTGCCAAGGGCAGGTAGTTCTTTGAATATTTTGCATTTTACATAGCACCTTTCACTAGTTTAATTAAGTTCTATTAAATAAATAGGGAACGTGTGAAGATTTTCACTGAAGCCTTGTCTGCATTCAACAAGCTCTTCCCAACCATACCGTCAAGGAAGAGGTCTAGATTAGAAGGTTATTCTAATGATAGGCCTAATGCTTCAGTATCAAGCGATCGGTCGGTCCTTGTTCCAAGCCTGGGTAAAATGGGAATTCAAAATCATTCTGCCACCAGTGGTTTTGAACTTGAACAGCAAAAGTCAGAAGAACGGACCAAAAATATTGTTCCAAACAAGCGCACACGAACTTCTTTGGTGGATGTGCGGGTATGCAACTTCCTTTTATTACCTGTTCATGATTGTTTTATTTAATTAACTTGTAAAGTTCAGTATGATTTGTCATGTTGGTTATTGATTAGACATCATCACCTTTTCTGGGTTGCATTTGTAAATTAGTAGTAATACATTTGACCCTGTTTTGATATCTCCCACAATATTACATGGAAGCCTGCCTGTTTTAGCTAATTTGCCTTTTTATTTTTTTTCCTTTGCCTTCCAGAATCTCACTGGATTCGAACCCCTTCTTCTTCTTCTCCTTTGAAGGAGGACGGGATGGTACTATGTTGTTTAAATACCACCTGTTATTTACAACTGAAGTATATGACTTCCTTCTTTTATTTTTTGTGGCGCCTTGGTTTACAATGCCTATTTGTAATGCTAGTGGTGCCTTCCAGGTTTTCCAAATGTCATGAACTTTCCCGTGTCTTAGTTTCCTTAAGATAGATCACCTCATAAGCTCTGACTAATAAAGATGGATGTGCAGGGTAATGCTCTGGTCAGGCCATCTGGTACTGTTGACAGAGACAGGGAAATGCTAAGGCTTGCAAATAGTGGTGCTGTTCAAGGTGAGGATCGAAGTTTATCAATTGGTGTTGATGGTTGGGAAAAGACAAGAACGAAGAAGAAGCGTTCTGGGATAAAGCCTGATGTTGCTTCGAACATGGTGTCAACTAAACCCTCAGATGGCTATCGGGAATCAAAAAAGGGAGCGCTGTAAAGACCTGGTACCGATGCTCGTTCAAGATTGAATATTGATTCCCATGGGTTCAGGTATGCCTTCTGAAAGTGATCTATTTCTCTACCTGCATGTGATGACTACAATAGCACCCGTGAACGTACACCACTATGTTTTACCATTTCGTTTAGTTATCATTTGTCCATAATTGTTGAGTTCCTTACGCTACCTCTGCTATCTCCTAATTGTTGTTTTACTCCAGTAGGAGGATTTGTATCAAACACTCATGTTGTTGTTGATATATTAACTGTCGTTGTTATGGTTGTTTGATCATTGGCGTGGTGGCCGATCACAATTATCCACAAGATCTGTCATTGCAGTCATTAACAACTATATATTGGTTATCATTGTTATGATTGAACATAATTATCTACTGGTTATCAGCATTGGGCGCGCGCGCCCCACACACACACACACATATATATAGACAAGGCCAACATGAATATACTTATAGTTTCGGGCTAGATGTTTTTGTAGGGATTTTTGAGAGAAGAGTTGAATGGTTTCAAAAGGTTTTGTAAGTTGAATATCTCTTTCTTCAGTTTTGATGGTAAAATCTGTTTTGAAAATATCATATTTAGATTTTTGATAAATCTGAGTTTGAGAAATTTTTGAAATTTTTCAATCATCAATGTTTTTTGTAAAGTCTTCAATAGTTATTCACTTTATACTATCCTTCTGCTTTCAAAAAATTCAGAGGTAGAGGAAGCTGAAATAGAAGTAGTCCTATGAAAGACAGAATCCATAGAAAGGAAAGATAAACTAGGAAACAGGCTGCAGGTTATATGGATTTATTGCCCTAAAACTCAGACGGGACTTACACCATTCAGTTGCATACATACCTATATAGTCTAATGGTCTCTTGTTCTTTCTAAGAATATTGACTTTTATGTTACTATTCCTACCCAGATCCCAATAGGCTCTGATACCGTCTAGATAGATTTATCAGTATGTGGCGTTGTTATACCTGAGAATGATCTAAAAGATCGGGTCACAGGTTTCCAGCCTATATACTGATTTTATAAAAAGAACAAGAACAAAGAAAAGAAGAATATAAATAGATTTCTGATGCGAATGAACAAGGCAAGACCAACAATGTCAGGATTCTTGATCAAACACAGAGCATACTTAAATATAACAAGAATAAAAGAACAAGAACAGATATAACAAAAATGTAGATAAAAATAAGATTTTCTTACTTAAATTTGTAACGAAAATTAATACAGGAGATATTGGTTACAGAGGAGAACAAAGATGGGTTACAGATATGAGTTACAGGGGAGAATAAAATTTTCTGAGGAAAAAATTAGTCTCACCTCTGAGGTTATAGGAGTCTCCTTTTTATAGACGAGTTGTCATGGAAGAGGACAAAACATCTTGTTGAAAAGTTTGGAGATGCCTTCAGAACCCATGTGAACCCATGTGGTATTGCCTGCCTTGATTTGGTAATGACAAAATGGAAGATACCCACGTTTTTTGTGGGACTTTCATTTATTGTCTTCTTACTACCGATACTTGATTTGTATGTTTGTAGTAGCAGGTAAGAGTTATAGGGAAGAGTAAAATTTTTTGAGGAAAAAATTAGTCTGTCCTCTGAGGTTATAGGAGTCTCCTTTTTATAGACGAGTTGCCATGGAAAAGGCTTGAAAAGTTTGGAGATGCCTTCAGAACCCATGTGAACCCATGTGGTATTGCTTGCCTTGATTCGGTAATGATAAAATGGAAGATGCCCACGTTTTTTGTGGGACTTTCATTTGTTGTCTTCTTGCTACCAACACTTGATTTATATGTTTGTAGTAGCAGGTAATATATATATATATATATATATATATATATATATATATATATAGAGAGAGAGAGAGAGAGAGAGAGAGAGAGAGAGAGAGAGAGAGAGAGAGAGAGCCTTCTTATGATAACAATTACACTCATTAAAGAGGGAGACCGAATACAAGTTTTTGAGAAGTTAAATCTCATTTTTTACATTTCTTTCAACTCCTAAATAATACAACAATACAATTAGTGTTCATATCACTAATTAAAAATTCAACCAAATAAATTTTCATACATTCCAGAATTCCAAATTAATATCCACACATTACAATCAATATGTTAATATCCATGTCAAAACTTTACCAATTAAATCAAACTTGACATGCAATTTTTCCAACTTGCATATGTAATTAAACTCAACCTCATTTATTCACCAACAATACAAAAAAAAATAAAAAAAATACAATTTAACCAATTTATTACAACATCCATAATTCATGCTTCCACATTTTTCCTTCCATACCACCAACACACAACACACTAGGGATTCTATACTCATATATTTTTTTTTTTCCAAAACATAGCCACAAACATCCAATCATGCTATAACCTAAATTTCATCCCATTCACAAAGATTTATTTTTATATATCCTTAATTAATACAAAAATTACATAATCAAGTTAAATTTTTGAATTCTCCATCTTTACAATTATTAAATTTTGGCTATACTTAGAAAAATTCAAGAAAACCATCTAGATAATTGTTTAAAAACACCAAATTCACACATTTTCTTCAATTTTCATAGTTCTCTTCTTCCTCAATTAACCATAAGACTCATTACTAAATTAACATATTCTATATAAATACCAATTAAACTCAAACACAATTCAATCATATTATAGGTTTATGTTAATTAATTTAGTTGATCCTTTCATAA
>Ga0325410_1000904_pt1 | contig 31878 bp, 21 predicted proteins | sample PopdelMetagenome_16_FD_206182 | JGI IMG/M metagenome (GOLD analysis project Ga0325410, IMG submission 206182) | Populus deltoides microbial communities from Bellville, Georgia, United States - Xylem-PdIQD-R3 | ecosystem: Host-associated > Plants > Phyllosphere > Stem > Wood/Secondary xylem...
CATTCTTGTGCTCCATAGACCATTCCAACCTCTCTTTACTAAGTGGTGCAAACTTCACCAAGAATGTAAATACTATATTGACGTTGCTAGTCAGAATATTATCAATTGTTTTGCCTTTAAAGGCAAACTCTTCAAAAAGATTAAAGTTGAGGGTATAACTTTTGACAATGCTCCTAATATGAGTACCAACCCTCTAAAAAAACATGCAACAGGGAACGAAGTGGTAAATATGATCACCAATGATTCAGAGAGTGGCAAGAAATGGGCAGTCTTGAAAGTGTCAATGAGCAAGTTGTTTGATATACTAGCAAAAGTGAATAATCTCAAATGGTCCTTCAATGACGCAAGTCGTGATTAACCTCGTGATTACTGTAAGTTCCATTGCTATTCTGGACATTAGATAAACTATAGTGAAGAGTTTAACTATGAAGTTAAGACCATGTTAACTCTTGGAAAGTTTTGGGTCGAAGACATCAAGATATATATATATATAGTAGGGATGATGTATTTTCAAAAAAGAAAGGTATAAGTATGCAAATGTGTGTCAACCGTGAATAGGCAGGCTCCTAAAATGATCTTGGCAAAACCAACCTGTCAGAATAATAAAGACTATAGTGTCTTTCCCTATAATTACAAATACATATACGAGAGTGAAAAGTCTTTCCCAATCATGCAAGCATAAATAGGAGGATTGACTAGGAACAAGAGGTGTTTCACATCTGAAGATAGAAGAATTAGCTAAGAAAGATGATATTACTAAACCCATAAATAAGGAAGAGGCCATAAAATTCCTGAGACTAATGAAACATGGTGAATATAATACAGTTGATTAATTGAAAAATTCCCAACACATATTTCCTTGCTCTCTCTTATCTTGAGCTTAGAGTCGTAGTGGAAAGCATTGCAGAAAGTCCTGAACAAAAGCCTATGTTCCACAAGAAATTATATCATACTCGATAGAGCATCTAGTCTGAGGGATCCAAGACATGAATTAGTTATATTTCTCATAAGAAGAGTTGGGTTCAGAAGGAACAAGGCACAATAAGCCACTGTATGTTACTGTAAAATGCAAGGATTATATCATCGTAAAAGTTCTAATAGACAATGGTTCAACACTCAATGTGCTACTTAGACACATTCTAGAGCATCTCCCAATCGACGCATCATATATAAGGCCTACTAACATAATGGGAGAGCATACGACAAATCACCAACGTAGGTATTGGGTGATATAGATATAGAACTGGTTATTGGGCCATAACCTTTTCAGGTTATGCTGCAAGTACTTGATATCCAAAGGATGAGACAGTTATAGAGAAGAAGTAAGATATAAGAATTACTTGTATTGAAGTTCAAGACCTAAACGAGGAGGAAATGGATATTATGTATGTCTGCAAGACCTTTCCTTATCTAGCTTGTGTGACAGAGCAGGGAGATAAGGTAAAGAAGTTATACAAGATGCTTGTTGACCTCTCCATTCACCATTTGGAGAAGAAAGAGATTGAAGGCTATGTTGACCACTTTGAGACACAAGAAAATAACCTCTAAACCATGGTACTAACCTAGCTAACTTTGAATACTTAAAAGGAGGCCTTGCCAATTAAAGAGCTAGAATTCAACAGTGCATAGAGGGAACTGAACAAATAGGAAGCCTAAAAGATTTCGATGGTGTTTCTAAAGTAATGCTATTGTTTTGTTTTCAGCAGTTATGGCTTAGGATTCTGAAAAGGAATATGTTTTTGTGATGATCCTTATATGATTCTTTTCCTTTGATTAATAAGATGCGATTTTCATATAATTGTGTCTTGCTTTCTTTTCTTTTCATTTAAGCTTGTCCTTGCTCTATTTTTATCATTCACTCATCAGACATGCCTTTTGGTTTCAAGAATCCTGAAAGTGGGGCCATCAATAAAAACACAAAATCATTGCATTGAGATTAATAAATCCAATTTTGATGAAAAATCAATTCAATAAATGAAAAGAAGTGGGAGAAGAATAGCGTTAAAAAGTTTATTAAAAAGTTTACTAGGCTAGTGGAATGGTAAGAAAATGCAATAAACCAAATCAGGAAGAGCTGGAATTAGTTAATGCAGGAACTGAAAAGAATGAATAGAATCAGACAGAGTTGAAAGTTGGAACTATAATTTTAGCATAAGAGAAAAGTAATTTAATTGAGCTACTGAAAAAATATATCAATATGTTTTCCTGGTCTTACATCGACATGCCTAACCTATATACAAACCATAGTTTTAAAACCTGGCCGAACAGGTTACCTGGACCTAGTTGATCCAGGGCTGGAACGTTTAAGAAAAAAATAAGGGAAGTCAAAAACTCGGATGACTCGGCTGACCTGACAGATTAACCCGGCTGACCTGATAGGTTGACCCGGCAAGGCCCGGTCAAAAACTAAGTTGCAATTAGTTGACTATTTATTTATTTTTTAATCAAAACAATATCGTTTTGATTTATAAAAAAAATTGGGGTTGACCCAGGTGACCTGGTGATCCGATCAAAACCTGGTGACCCGGGACAAATCTATGACCCGGGTCTTAGGTCGGGTTGACCACCAGGTCAGGTTTAAAAACTCTGATACATTGTTATAACCTAATTTTTGACAAATACAAAAAATGAAACGAATGAAGAAAAATTAAGGATTGGGTCAAAACAACACAAATTGAAGTCTTGAGGATTTAATCAGTGTGGAATTATAAGTTTTGGAGCCAATTGTGGTAGAAAATAGAAGATTTGATAAGATTAGGGGCTTAATTAAACTTTGAATTAGTTTAATTAATGAAATTATAAGCTTAATTGAAAGAATTAACAAGTCTGGGGACTCAATTAAACTTTGATTTGGTTTAATTAATGATATCAGGAGTTTAATTAAAGAATTGATGAGTTTGGGGACTTAATTGAGCTTTGAATTTGTTTAATTAATGAAATAAGGGGTTTAATTGAAGAGATATCAAAGTTTAAAGTCAATTTGGATCCAAATTTCAATAAATTAAATTACAGTGACCAAATTGAATAGGCGCTGCTACTTTAGGGGGCAGATTAAAGGGTGACTGTCCCAACCTAAAACGACGTTGTTCCAAACACTATAAATAGAGGAAGTTCGTTCGGTGATGCCACCAAAAATGGCTTCGGCCAGAGAGATCAATCCCGCCAAACCCAAGTCGAATCTAAGGCCGCATTGTCTACCCACATAACCCATAGAATTTAGTTTGGTATCCCTCATCCTCACGACCCTCCCCTAACGCAAGGATGAGCACCACCAATAATGTAACAATGGCAGGACTGTTGGTGTTTCCATTCCACCCGAACACTGAGCAAAAGAACCGTAATGATCTTCATCCCCATCCGTAGGAAAATAAGGATAAGGATTGAAGATGTGGCTCTATAAAAGCCAGGGGAGACAAAACCAAAGGATGAGGCTGAAAGAAAAAAAAAACAAAAAACTCCTCAGACAGAGATAGATCAAAGAGAAAGGAAAAGATAAAAAATGAAGGAAGGATAAAAACAGAGAGGGGGAAGCACTGATTGGCCAAGGGACCGTCACCTCGCGTCTTCTTCTCCAACAGCACACCCAGGTAAGTTTTTTTTCTCTTGCCCCGTTTTGCATTTTTAAACTTCTCAAAACAGTGCCCGGTAATTATAATTACCTTCGCACCGTGTAGTGCACCATAAGTTAGCTCACATATGCTTCCTACCTAGCTGGGTCACTGGTTTGGGTTAGTGATCTGGCTGGGCTGGCTGGGTCCAACCCAATAAAAAAGGAGACAGTGGGGCGGGTCTTGTCCTCAGCCCATTCGACCCAAGCTACTTTTAGCTAAGGGTATGATTGGCAAAAAACACCTTTGTGCATTTCCCATATATTTTATTCTCCATTTTGTTTTGATATGCGGCTAAACAAGCCCCTCTTTTATATTAGAAAATTTCAGAAAACTTGGTGATCTTTGTTGATTTATTTGTGGGTTCTTTGCGCTTTGTTTTTTTTTTTTATATGCTAAATATATGTTAAATGCAAATTTTTTGTGCAATGCTTTTTTTTATTCTTGTATAAAGGGAGTAAATAAGAAAAAAGGTAAACAAAAAGAAAAAGGCATAAAAAATTGTTTCTTCTTCATTAAAAATTCAAAATTTTACGAACTTATTCACTAATGCTAGAGTCAGGAACGTCATATTTTTTTGGGTTTATGTAATATTTACCAACACTAGAGTTGGAAATATTCATAGATACTATTCACTGGCGCCAAAGTCAAGAACATGATAGGATGAAAAAAAAGAGAGAACAAACTCTTAGCAAATCTAGACAAAACCAGCAATGCAGTCTCCCTCAGATAGGACGTTTAAGGAGTGATAGCATCTTCCCTTTCGCATAACCTATCCCGGATCATAGAATCTATGTTTACTAGTTAGGGTTCCTAGTAACCATAATACTAGGTGGTGAGTCCTTAAACAAGAAATAATTCCCAAAAGGATGAGATGCCAAATATCCGTTCTTTTCTTGAAAAGCTAAACAAGAAATATTATTTTTAATCAGTTGTCGCGATGTCCGGGTGTGATAGATGGCAACTCTACAGGGGATTTTTAGGACTAAGCTTTGTAATTTGTCTTTTTATTGCTATCTCATTTGTTATGCTTGCTCGTTTATTTAATTGTCTTTACTGCTTTAATATGCATCCATGTTTATATTGTCACGCATCACTTCAAGAGCACACACGTTAAAATTTAGGATAAGTGGAGAAGTAACGATACCCCCAACGACTTTAGCATGGGTAAAACTCGTGAAACCATTAAATCTGATATTATTAAAGGTCTCTATCTTCACACTACTTATAAGCCTCATATCAACCTTTCGAGGACGATCACTATGCATGCGAGAAACTCTTTGAGACTAGAGAGTAACTTACCCTCGTGATGCACTTAACGACTAAAACTGACCTGATAGGTTATACCCTGAGTAAACTCACTATAGCAAGCCCAACATATGGCATCTTGAATTCTAAGACCATTGGGTGGTAAATGGTCATCATATAAGATATAAGAGACTGAGTTGTTACAGTTGACGAAAGGGAACTAATTCGAATTGAAAGCCGAAAGGTTTATCAAAAGCTCAAACTTAAGCAAGACTAGACAAGGATCCCCTCGTTGGCATGATGACGACATCAGGTCCCTAAAATCCATGAACAAATGACAATTTCCACCTCGTGAAGGGCAAGCCCATATTGAATCTGCATTTTCCTTGTGCATGATTGCATAATTTTTATTCAGCACTCGACCATGAAAAAAACAAATGGAAAACGAAAAAAGAGCTTAGTTGGAAGCTCGACATCGAAAAGAGTTGAAAAGTCTTAGAGAAGAAGTCACAAGGCTTACTAGTCTACTTGAGCAAGCCTTGAGATCTAAATCTAGAGAAGTAAAATTTATAGCTCGGCCTAAACCTTTGCTCGCAAATCCACAGAATTTGGAGGCAAATGAGGTGTCATTTAAATCTCAACCAACTACGTATTCCCAAATTGCTCAACCAGTATATCCTATAAGAATGTTGTCTACCATTGACTTTACAATGAAGGAATTTCAAAAGGCCAAAATGGTAAAAGAAGATGGCCTTGACAAATTGGCTTCCTTGGAGTGAAGGATGATGGCATTTAAGGGAACTAGCCTACATGACCATATAAAGGCTGTTAAGATGGGTTTGATGCCTAACATGATCATTTCTAAAAAAAAATTGAGTGCCTGAATTCATCAAATGTACAAGAACTCAAAGCCGTGTAGCTCATCTCAAGGTATACTGCAATAAAATGGACGAGGTGGTCTATGACGAGAAACTATTGATTCATTTCTTTAAAGACAGCTTGAGTAACGCTGCCCTCATTTGGTATATGCGGTTGGACAATACCGAGGTAAAAAAGTTGAAGGAATTAGTTGATGCTTGCATTACGTAACATAAGTTCAATATGGATATGAGCCCTGATAGGTCAAGCTTGAAAGGTATGGAAAAGGACAACAAGGAGTCCATAAGAGAATACACCTAAAGATAGCGTGAGATAACCACATAGGTTAATCCTCCTTTTTTGGAAAAAGAGATGATCAATTTGTTTGCCAACACTTTCAAGGCCCCATACTTTGAATACTTGGTTGGAAGCTTTACGCAATATTTTTTCTGACTTGGTTGCGATAGCTAAGAGAATTGAATAAGCCATTCGGTTAAGAAGGATTGCTAACTCAACTGAGGAGAAAAGTCTTACGGGAAAAAAGAAAGAAACCGAGGTTCACAATATCGAAGGTGGTCACAAAGGCAAGAAAAAGAACTACAAAAACAAGGACATCTAGAGATCAATCGTACTGAAGATGAAGCTACAATGTCATTAGGCCAAGAGTGGTCTATGTATGACCCCAACTGACTATTGGAAAGGTACTCCTATTGAGGAGTTCATAGAAAAGGGACGATTGAAAGATTCCAGAAATTCCAATCGATGATTGCTAAATGTTTAGCTCTTTTATGTGTCACCTTGCTAGTAATCATAGCTCAAGATGTTAGCATGAGATATTTATTGTTAAGCCCTTTTTCTAAAATTTCAATAAAATAATAAGTTTGTCCTTCAATTGCGTCTTTTCCTTTGATTTACAACCAAATATCCTAAAAAGGGTTCCCTCTGAAAACTCATAAGTGCATTTTTGAAACCTCACGTGATCTCATTGACTTGATTCATTCCTTTTTCTACAATCTTTTCCCCCAATAAAATTTTGAAAAATTAAACTTGCATTTTAATTTCAAAAATGATTTGATGTTTATTTAAAATGACATTTTTGACATTCTACTTATAGAATGGCACATGAATCAAGCAACTCCTTCATTGAGGTGACTAAACTATAAACTAAAGTGCATGAATAGAAAATGAACTGTCACCCTCACACCATGACTCTCGAGCCATTTGTTTTAAATGTATGAATAATGATATGTAGTGAACTCGTTGCTCATAGACTCATGAAATATAGTTCTTCGTAAAAGTTCAAACTATCATACTAGACGAGGTTAAAGTTTATTAATCTTAATTACTTGTGCTTGAAATGAGAAAAAGCTATCTTTGTTATTCCTTTCACATTCTAAAATGAATATACTCTTTGTTTGAGCTTGAATAAATTTTCTTTCATGAAAATATTGACTAGGATCACACCCCATACTAGGGCAAATGAAAATTTCAATGATAAAAAAAGAGAGGAAAAAACCGCGAGAAAGCTAAAAAGGCAAAAAAGCCCAAGAAACTCAAATGCTAGGGGACATACCGAAATCACAAGAAAAACGGATAGCCTAAACAAAATAAGTATGCCCCGACCAAAACAATAGAAAAGAGCAAATCAAAGAAGAGCGGTAAAAAAAAAGATGAAAAACAAAAGGAGTCGAACTGCTAATAGTGATCCTTAGTCTTTGAAACCCTAAAACACCTTTTGAGCCATATGAATTCTTTTCTTTCATAGCTAAAGACCACAACCTACATTACATGCATGTGAAAGTCCTTTCTAATCAAGCAAGTAAGCAACCTGAAATAATAAAAAATATTCTCAAAATGCAAAGAGTACTTTTTCATAAGAGTCATGACATAGAGAACATGCTACTCCTTATTATTCATGTTGATAAAATGTGTTCAAAAGGAGACAATTTTTTCTTGAACAAAACCTCGAGTTTTTTCTTGAGCCTTCACTTTGAAAGCAATAAAAATAGAAGGTCACCTCATGACATACCTTCACCTACGGTAATATCGCTAACACAAGAGCAAATCATATCTTTTCCAAGAAAAAAATTAACCAAGGAGTTGCAAGATTTCAAAAGCAAATTGTTTTAAACTCACATCGAAACAATTTTTGTTTTCAAAATGCAAGATTAAGATTTCAATATTCATTATAGATAAATATTCCTTCACCAAACTGAAAAGGAGAGAAACAAGAGAATGGTCACTCGAAACCATTATTTGTTTGAGTCGCTGACAGAGCACACTTAAGGGCAATGACCAGTACAGGGGGCAACATTGTGTTTAAGAGGAGAATTGATCCCTTCTAGATAACCATAAAAAAGAAACATTTTCTACAACAAGACAAGGTGGCATAGAAGGCATTTTGATCCTTTCAGCAAGTGACATCAAGTGCTTTTAGCAGTGAGATAGGGGAATAATGAATAATCCTCTCAAATTATTCAACTAGATTCATGGTGCCCATTGTAACCCATGTGATTGCCTGAGATTTTCTATATCATTGAGCACATAGGTAACGACGGGCACCATGAAGGTTGAGTTGTGTAAACAAATCTAGAAAAAGACTTACAGGGCCAACTCGAGTGAGTTAGAAGTCAAACGACAAAGATGTCCCAAATTAAAGATAACAAGTCCTCGCCAATCAAGCAACAAGAAGATTAAGAAGAAATGAGGGCCTATATTTCAAATCAGGTAAAAGATGCATACATATCATCTAAACTTTGAAACATTAAACAATATGTTTTGCAAATCTCATAAGAAAGATCCCCGATGGAATCCGTCAAAAGGAAGGTTACCTCAAAAAAGGCCAAGATTGAAAATAATTTTGAATTTTTTTTTACTTTTGAGAAATTTTTGACTTGGGCAGGTCATCCACAAGAATTAGACCACTTGAAAATCTTTGTATTTTTCAACTAGAAAAGTCACCCACCAAGTGAGCCTCTTTGAGTTTTGGTATGGGCAGGCCACCTAAAAAATCTTTGTCTTTTTCTACCTGGACAGGTCACCCATTACAATAAGATCCTTTCTGAAAAATCTCTATATTTCCCCCCTGAGCAGGTCATCCATTAAAATAAGATCCCTTCTAAAAAATCATCGTATTTTTCTATTTAGGTAGGTCACCCATTATAATGAGACAATCTCTGAAAAATCTTTGTATTTTTCAAAAAAAAAGAAAAAAGAAAAGAAATCCCTCTCTATATTCTTCACTATTGGGCAGGCACCTAGAATAATAAGACCACTCACGAAATCTTTATCCTTTGCATTTCTTTTTCATTATCGGGCAGGTCGTCTGGAACAATTAGACCACTTGCGAGATTCCTTGTATTTTACCATCGGGCAGGTCACCTGGAACAATTAGGCTATTTTTCAAAAAAATAAACAAATGAAAATCAATCAAAAAGAAAAGAAGAGGAAAGGTTTTCACGTTTATTTGATAAGATTAGGGACTTAATTAAACTTTGAATTAGTTTAATTAATGAAATTATGAGCTTAATTGAAAGAATTGACAAGTATGGGAACTCAATTAAACTTTGATTTGGTTTAATTAATGATATCAGGAGTTTAATTAAAGAATTGATAAGTTTTGACACTTAATTGAAGAATTAGTTTAATTAATGAAATCAAGAACTTAATTGAAGAGATATCAAAGTTTAGGGTCAATTTGGGTTCAAATTGCAAGAAATTAAATTGTAGTGACCAAATTGAATAGGTGTTGATACTTTAGGGAGGCAGATCAAAGGATGATAGTCCTAGTCTAAAACGACGTCGTTCCAAACACTGTAAACAGGGGAAGTCTATTAGGTGATGCCACCTAAAATGGCTTTGGCTAAAGAGATCAACCCCGCCAAACCAAGCCAAATTCAAGGCTGCAATGTCTACCCACAAAACCTATAGAATTCAATTTGATATCCCTCATCCTCACGACACTCCCCTAACATAAGGATGAGCACCACCAACAGTCCAACAATGGCAATGAAAAAGAGTGTGATTGCGAATTATCCTGTAGAAAATGCAATTGATTACTATAAGCCATTGGATTTTAACTTTTTAGATGAGGATGCTATGATGTTAAAGAAAAAAATACACGATGTCAAAAATGAATGGTAGACCATGTATTTTGATGGTGTTATGAACATTTTCAAAAATGGCATGAAAGCAGAAATAATCTCTCTAAGTGGAAGGAAATGCCCCATCTCTGTCAAGTAGGAGTTTGAATGCACTAATAATATCATAGCGTATGGTGCATGTATTCATGGCTTGAAGGTTACCTTATAAATACAAGTTAGAAAGCTTGATGTATATGGTGGTTCAATGTTGATAAACTATAAAGAAAAAAGGTGAGTAGACCAAATATCATAAGTTAAGTCCATATAAGAAGTATCTTAACAAGCTCGTAAATGAGTTTAATGAGATTAAATTCACACATCTAGGTAGAGATAAAAATAAATCTACAGATGTTTTGGTAATGTTAGCTTTCTTAGTTAAGAGCGATTATGGAATTAAGGCGCAACCTATTTATATAAAGATTAGAAATTCCTTAGCTCATTGTTGCTTAGTTGAAGAAAAGGAAGATGGAAAGCCATGGCTCCATGATATCAAATAGTTTATCAAATACCTAGAATACCCATCAAGGGAATCCAAGGTAGATAAAAAAACATTAAGAATGATAGCAACATAGTACTACCTGGATGTAGAAATCTTGTATAAATAGGTGTTTGATGGTACCTTTTTAACAATGTTTGGATGCTGAAAAATTCAAGAGGGCCTTGTAAGAATTTTATGAGGTAAAATACGTTACTCATATAAATAGGCATATAATGGCCAAACATATGCATCAATCAAGCCACTATTGGATTATTATGAAAAGAATTTGTATATAGCATGTCAATGCTATATAAATGCCAAGTATATGGTATCATAAATGCCAAGTATATGGTAACAATATCAATGCACCTTTAATGTCTTTATTTAATAAAGTGTTGTCATGACTCTTTTCTATATGGGGATTGGATTTTAATAGGCCAATCAACCTAAAAGCAAGCGATATAAGCATTGTTCATTCTAATGGTGATTGATTACTTTAATAAATAGGTAGAAGTTTGTTCTTATGCATATGTAACCTAAAAAAATAGTCAATTGGTTCATTGAAAAGGATCTGAGGTTCACTAAAAACAATAAAAACAGACAATGACCATAATTTTAACGGAAAGATTATTGTTGATCTATGTGAAAAATGGAAGATCATGCATTTGAACTCATTTGCATATAGGCAAAACATTGAATGGTGTTGTGGATATAGCAAATAAGAATTTAAAAAATAGTTCAAAAAATGGTTGTCGCTTATAAGGATTGGTATGAGATGTTCCTATATGCCTTCCATGCACATTGCACTAAAGTGACGACATCCACAGAAGCCATACCATAGTCATTGTCTATGGAATAGAAGCAGTGATGCCTGTAGAGTTGAAATTCCTTCTTTAAGGGTCTTGATAGAGGTATAATTAGATGAGTCAAAATTGGCCAAAATATGATATGAACAACTAAATATGATTAGTGAAAAGAGATTGGCTACTATTTGCCATGGTTAACTATATCCAAAAAGAATGGCCATGGAATATGATAAGAAGGTTCACCCAAGGAAATTTAAAAAGGGAGACTTAGTATTGAGAAAAATTATATCAATACTAGGCAAGTAGGCACCTAACCATAAAGGCTTATATATGGTAAATAAGGTTTTTCACGAATTGCACTCATACTATCAAGAATGAATAAAGATGATCTTTTTATACTATAAAATCTAATTCTATAAAGAAGTACTATGTATAAATGATTGTATTCACGAAAATCAATCAAATGAAATTCAAGCTAAAAATCACTTTGCATAATCTTTATCCCTTTTCTCACAACTATCTATTATTTATATCCACCAACAAAAATCACAAATAAATCCTTTGAACCCAACACACGACATAATCTCATTAATAGATAATTGGTCTATCAAGATAACTTTAACTGACGTGATTTTATGAAAAACTCTTTCCTAAATGATTAATTGGCTTTTCTTTAACAAAAATTAAATTTGCATCATGTTGATTTTAGAAAATAAATTAATATTTGTTAAAAAATGATATATGACATCTCATTCTACCATCTTAAAAAGTTGGATTCAATATAAGAGATCCATTAGAGGTTTCATTCGGTCTAATGAAAAGACTTAGAGCAAAGAGGGTCAAAGAGGCAATTAATGAACTTCTTCGACATACATGGGCTAAGGTTTGTAGAGAATATCAAAGAATGAGAAACAAGTTTTGATTAATTTGATTCTTGTTTAAAAAAGGTTTATAGAGAAGCATATAGACATGACAAAAAGATTGAAATAAGAAGATTCGTTTGAAGATAACTTCTAGTGCTATATGGTAGATTTTTTAATTCATCAAGATGAAGAAGATCTATTCGTTTGAAATTGGGCTTCAATCCTGCCAACAGGTTAAGAAATTTGAATTTGGTCCAATTTTAATTAGCTAAGGTATTATTTATTTATCTTGTAGTTGATTTTAGGGCCTGCGAGATTTAAGGGCTTATTTGGGTTAGGTTTTGTTTTATTATTTTAGTTATTTTGGGCTTTTAATGTGTCAATGCCTATTTATCAAGTTTGAGTCCATTATATCAAATTAAGATTAGCTTTTTACAATGTAAACCAATTGTTAATATTATTTTTTAGTTTATGAGGTTTTCTTTAAGGTTGTCGCATATTGTGTGCTTTGTTTCTTTTTGTGTAGTTAAGTGATTTCCATACTAAGTTATTGATTAAACTTGCAAATTCTTCAAAGGATTGATCAAATTTGTTGTGATTTATACTTCTTGTTTGCATCTTATTATAAGTGTAAGACAGGGGTGATCAATTGCATATAACTTTGGTTCTCCAATGTAAGGTTCCTGTTGAGTCAAGTTGTAAACTTTTTCAAACCTCAAATTACCAATATAAGGGATAATTTTGCATCAATTTGGTATCAAAGCATGACTAATTTCAGGTTATATCTCTTTAATTTTCATTGTTACAAGTAATTCTAGGGTTTTTTAAAACCTTGCCATATCTAAGGTTTGTTTTCTTATTTTTTTTTGTTTCTTTCTCTTTAAGGTTTTAGCTAATATAGAAGAAAAAAATGGTTCTTGTTTAATCGTGGTTGTGTGTTTAATTTACAAAAAAAGAAAGAAATCAATTTTGATAGGGACAATACTTATCAAAGGCCGAATGCTCACATTGTCACACTTGACCAAAGTCATCATCATTAACATATAATTCTTTCACATTTTTAAATCCTAAAAGTCTAGTGTTCAAGGTATTAAGAAGAACATAACTTCAAGACAATGCATCCATAACAATGTTTTCCTTACCTTGTTTATACTTGATGACATATGGAAATGCCTCAATGAATTCAATCCACTTGGCATGTCGTCTATTCAACTTACCTTGGCTTTTTAAGTGTTTTAAAGATTGATAGTCCGTATGTATCACAAACTTGTTAGGCTAAAGATAATGTTGCCAAGTCTCCAAGGTCCTCACTAATGCATACAACTCTTTATCATATATTGGATAATTAAGTTACTCCATTAAGCTTCTCACTGAAATAGGCTATGAGCTATTTTTCCTGCATTAAATCTGCTTCAATACCTATACTCAAGGCATCACACTCAATCTCAAAAGTTTTTGTAAAATCAGGTAAAGAAAGCAATGGGGCCGAAATCAACCTTTCTTTTAACAAGTTACAAGCCTTTTTTTTATCACCATTCCATTTAAATCCTACCATTTTCTTTACAGTTTCGGTCACAATTGTAGCTAGAGTACTAAAATCTTTGACAAATCTTATATAAAAACTAGCTAAACCATGAAAACTTCTTACCTCATTTATTGTCTTAGGTGTAGGCCATTCTTGAATAACCTTGATCTTTGCCTCATCCATCTCAGTCCCTTTTGCATTAACAACATAATGTAAGAACGCAATTCTTTCTGTTCAAAAAGCACACTTCTTTAGATTAACATATAAGCTTTCATTTTTAAATATTTCAAGAACTTGCCTTAAATGATTAATATGCTCATCTCATCTTTTTTTTATAAATCAAGATATCATCAAAAAAGACAACAACAAATTTTCCAATGAAAGATCTCAATACATGATTCATTAACCTCGTGAATGTATTAGGGGCATTAGTCAAACCAAAAGGCATTATTAACCATTTATACAATTAATATTTAGTTTTAAATATTGTCTTTCATTCATCTCTTTTTTTCATTCTAATTTGATGATAACCACTTTTCAAATCAATTTTAGAAAAAACAGAAGAACCATGCATCTCATAAAGCATATCATATAATTTAGGGATATGTTGTCTATACTTTATCGTATTATTGTTAATAGCTCTCAAATTAACACACATAAGCCAAGTATTGTTATTTTTAGGCACAAATAACACTAGAACTGCATAAAAACTCATACTTTCTCAAATGTACCTTTTTGACATTATCTCTTCTACTTGCCTTTCAAGCTTCTTAGTCTCATTAGGATTAATTCTAATAGGTTGGCTAGTTTGGAATTAATGCTCCTGGAACAAAATCAATTTGATGCCTACTCCCTCGAATTGGTGACAAACCACTAAGGATCTCTTCGAGAAAGATATCCTTAAATTTATACAAAAGAACTTTAGCAACATTGGGAACATAAGAATTCAAATTATAAGAATTAAAATATGCCTCCTTATACAAGATTAAAATCATAAGCATATTGGAATGATAAGCATGAGAAAGGTCACTTTATTTTGCATAAAAAAATATGGTATTTCTCTATTTTTTTCCACACACTTTTCTTTTCTCACCCTTACTTCTCTCCACTCTCGGCATTCCCCATGTTTTTTTTTTATGAAATCTTCAAACCTATTTCTAATGGTTAAAACTTTCCCTCCAATTGTTTCGCATATATGGCTCACCTTATTTTTACTTGGCCTCACATCTTCACCATTATTTTTCATAAATTCTTGTTCAGCTTTATTGGCTTTCTTAAGCTTCAATTTATCCTCATACACTTTCCCTGGTCACAATGGAATAAGTGTGTAAATATTTCCATTTTTCTCTATAGTATACCTATTTTGGAACCTATTATATTTGGCCTTCCTATCAAACTGTTAAGGTCTCCTCAACAATAGGTATAAAGCATGAATAAGAACAATATCACATGCAACTTCATCCTTAAAATTTCCTACTATGAATATAACCAAAACCTACTTAGTCACTCTAACTTCTCCATATTCATTCAATCACTGAAACTTATATGGCTTATCATGTTTAGATGTATTCAGGTTCAACTTTCTAACCAAAGTTGAGCTAGCAACATTAGTATAACTACTATTATCAAGTATCATACTATATACCTTATTATCAATGTAGCACCTACTATGAAATAAAATTCTCTCTTTGTTGCTCTACACCCTCTTCACAAACCCGAACACTCAAAGATCTCCTTATAACCAAGGATTCTCATTGCTCAATACACTTCACATCACTACAATCATCAAGCTTTGTCATCCCCTTCAAATCATCCTGATTAGCCTATTCCATCTTACTATCATCTCTTATAATCATAAATCTCTTATTTAGACATTTATATGTATAATGCCCAAGCTATTGACATAAAAAATACATAATCTCTTGCTTATGCTTTGGCTGAGCAATATTTTCCCCTTTTTTCTCCAAAGTTACAACTTGTTTCCTAACAAATAAAGGTTCAACTACTTTAGGTGTAGTCATTGGTTTCACTTGTGCATCACTATATGTCCTAAAACTCGACTTCTAACCCGAAGACGAACATGAATATCCACCAAGTTTTGCATTACCTTTTCTCTTTAACTGTTTCTCTATTTTTACAACCATGTATACCATATCCTCAATCACTATATAATGCTGCAATTCCACCATATTAGCAATATATTTATTTAATCCATTAAAAAACCTAGCCATTGTGGCATCTTTATTGTAAACCCCGAGAAAAAACTTTTACATAAACTGAAAATAATATAGATGAAAAAAAAAACTTTAAATTAACCTGGAGATAAAGAGGGTAAGGTTAAATATAAGAAAAACAAATTAAATTCAAATATTGAGGGGTGGAATTATAAAAGACAAAAAAAAATGTATAACTCAAATTGTAAAAGGAAAAAAGGAATGGGGTCAAAAATAAAATACTTGAGAAAATAGGGTCAAAGTGTAATTAAAAAAAATTAGATTATAAATATTACATTTTCTTTTTCCTAAGGCTAGCAGCAGTGGAAAAAAAAGGAGGAGAGAAAATTTTTATTTTCCACCAAAAATTATGAGAGAAACACCAAAATTTATTAGGTTTATACAAGATTTAGATCAATTGGTAAGGAAATCATCATTAGGCAGGAAATTAATAAGGAAGAAATGAAGAAATTGTTAGGGGAAGAGAAGGAGAGGGCCGAATGGTGTGAAAAAATGAAGGAGTCAGAATTGTTTGATTAGTTAAGGATCAAAGTCCAATTTATCACCAGGTAAGGAGTCTTAAACTTGATTATGCAAACCAATTTGAATTTGATTAGGAATTGGTGTATTAATCTTGAATTTAAGTTAGGGTTCTTGAGTAGAATTTGGAAGAAATCTAGAATTGTGTGGAATTGAATTAATTAGGGTATTGTACATTGCTTTGAATGTGAAATTATATAGAAATACCAAAGAAAATTTAATGGTTAAAGAATCAAAGGTGGCTGGCCATTGGGGGAGTGAATTGGAAGAGAAGAATTTATGATTTTCTTTGTAAATTTCTTGTGATGGTTAGGTAAGATAATTATTGCATGAGAAAAAAAAGGGAACCTTTGGTTCCCTTAGGCTAAGTTTTGGCCAAGGCAATGTTAAAAGGGAGGAGGAGTTTTTGAGATTTCATATGTTAATAATGGATAAATTATGTGTTATAGAAGGTTTGTTAGTAAGTAAAGTATGATGATTTGATAGTAAGGAAATTTTACAAGGGAAAAGCCATGGTTTTCCCTTAAGGGGCTCTTGACCTAAAATGGCCATGGAAGAAGAAAAGATGAACGATATGAATTATGTGGATAAATAAAATGTCAATGTGAAGGTCAAGGATACAAAGAATGGTTTTAAATGAGAAACCATAAAATTTAACAAAATTAATTATAAAACTAAATCGAATGCATATGTTATGTAAAATGGAAATGAATATGTTGACTATAATGAATAGCATATGGCTTGAATTAGGAGGAGTTTTGAAATTAGGTTAAATGTGGAATCCAATAATATGTATATTTTCTTGAAATGGTTTTGACCATTTTACACAAAAAGGGCAAGTTAGGTTAAACGATTCTTGGGAGGTCATATTTACTAAGGTTACTATATGTATAATGTAAAAATGATTGTTTTGGAGGAAGAGTGGAAAATGAAGATGTTTGAAGGTTCATTTAAACCATTGATGAAAAATGGACAGATTCGTATCCCTAAATTCCAGAAGGGATTTGAGCCTAAAAATGATAGAATTTGGAAGAGGTTTCTCATGGAAGTTATATCCAAAGATGTTAGCTTTTCAACGAGTATAACCTTGTTAAATTTAGAGTTCTAGAACTCCAAATATAGGAAAAACTATGAGAAGAGGTCAGATTGCAATCTTTGCTGACAGTTTCGACAAGTTACTAAAATGGGAAATTTAGACGCTTTAGGGGCAGAATTAGGTTTCTTTAACTCAAAAAATGTGTAGTGTTATGTCTTAGCATTTAGAGGAAATAATCCATGTTCAAAACCGAAGTTTATAAAATTAGTTATGATCAAATATCAAATAAAGAACAATGATTTTAAAGTATGTAATGGGAAACATAAATGTAAAGGAAGAATTGTTGAAGAGAAGTCAATATTTATTATTATTATTGTTATTATGAGAAATGTAACTTGAATTGGTGATAATGTGGAATACTTGTGAATAAAGGAAGGACCACATGAGCTGCGCAACAGTAGCAGAAAAGCGCGAGTCGAGCTTTTGTAGTACGTAGGCGTTCTACAACCTATATCCTTTTTAATTGTACATAATTTTGAAAATTTGTTTAATTTTTGGATTGTATATATAAATGTTGCCAAAAAAGATAAACATCTAATGAACAAATGAAAAATGAAAACAAACTTGATTAACTATTCCGGTTAGGAATAGTTAATGATATTAATGGGTTTCATTGATATCGACATTTCCTTGGATTCAATTAGTCGGTCCTGAGTACGAGAGGCTAATGATGTTCGTAGGGTCTGCTAATATTGACATGATCACCTTGGAACATGAGAGATATTGAACTTGATTAACTATTCAGGTTAAGGGTAAGTAATGATATCAATGGGTTCCATTGATATCGGCATTTCCATGAAAATTGATTAGAAATTCCTGGTATAGAGAATAATGATGTCATGGATTCTTAACATCAGCATTTTCATAGATATTTCAAAGTACTGTTGGGACTTGATTAACTATTTCAGTTTAGAAATAATTAATTATATCAATAGGTTGCATTGATATCGACATTCATGACAAATTTGATTAGTCAGTCCCGATATGGAAGACTAATGATACTAATGGAATTTGTTAGTATTAGCATTACAATCCAAAGGTTTTTAGGAAGAAAAAGATTTGATTAGCTATCCAGTGAATGATAGTTAATGATACCAATAAATTGGTATTGACACTCACTTGAAGGAATTGTCCTTCGGTATTAAATATGATATTGGTTGGAAATTCAGAGTGGAATGAAAAAATGTTAGTGAATTCATTAGAAGAAAATTCTAAAAGGACGAAGTAAGGAATTGTAAGAAATATGAATGTATGTTAGTCTTGAATAAATCACTTAATTACCAATGTTAATATTGATTTCCATGATATTTATTATCCAATGTTATATTTGTTTTAGGTTCGTCACACTCACGAAATGAGTAATTATTAAATCTTTCTATCCTTTTGTTATTTAGTTTTAAATGAATGCTTATGTATTTTGTATCTTAATAAATTGTCGTGACTTAAATTGTAATAACATCTTTTAATTTGAATGTATAAACTCAAATTATATTTTTTGTATTTATATTTTACATGAATATTTATTTACTTATTTAGTGTCATTTAATACTTCATTTCTATTATATTAATATTTGAGAAATTGTGATTGCATTGATGTCTATTATATTAATATTTGAGAAATTGTGATTGCATTGATGTGAGTTGTTGGATTTGAGACCCAAGATAATTGAGTCGTGATTGAATAATGGTTAATAAAAGTGTAACAAGTTGTTATAGATAATTTGGGACATCTCGTATAGGACAAACTCTGCCAAAGTTTCGGTAGACATTTTAGTAGACCTTTGCATGAATTCATTTAAAAAAAAAAAACATTACCATGTTTTTCCTATATTACAATTGGTGTGTTGTTCTAGTAACTGCATTGTCACATCTATCCTAAAAATATTAGCTCTAATCATAACTACTTTTATTTCCTTAAAATACTCAACCATGCTTTTAGAATCTTGGGATAAGGTTTGTAATTTATTATAGATCTCCTTATAATTGTGAGTAAGTACAAATATTTTCCTCGTGGTTGCCTTTATCTCCTTCCAAACTTTTATTGGCATTTCTCCCTTACGCCTTCTACTTGTAACAAGCTGATCCCACCAACTAATTGTATAATCAGTGAATACAATGACAACCAATTTAACATTTTTTTTCTTCTGAATACCTTAGTAATCAAACACAAACTCCAATTTCTTTTTCCAATCCAAGTAAGCCTCTGAATCATTCTTTACCTAAAACCCTAGAATTTAGAGTTTAATACCACCCAAATTATGTCCAAACCATCATGTTCTTCAAAAGTCCTATCCTGGCCAAATATATTTGTTGGTCGTGACCTACCTCTCATTCTCTTCCTTGGTCATGACTCATACACAAGACTTTGTTGCATTCAAAATTTTCTACCATAATCAACTACATCTTCCTTCTCCTCCTCCTCTTCAGAATTATCGCCCACACTCTCATCATTCATAGTAGCCTTAATGGTATGCATTTTAACTATCTTTTTCTTATGATTAGGAACTCCTTGTCGACTAATCATCTTATCAAACTTATTAATATCTCCATCATAACTTCCATTCTATCATGTCTTTCCTCCACTATTCTTGTATTTTTGTTTGGTTCAATATTTTTTGAAGACATTGTTTATACTTGAAATAAAGGTTTGTAGCAAAGAAAATTTTTCCTTACACAAACCTCACATGTTTACTCTCGCAATAAAATTCACTCCTCTCGTGTTTCACATAATTTATTAGGCTATTCACTCTAATAGCCTTGCTACACCTTTTACCACTTTATTCCCGTACTTTAGTTTTTAGAAGTAACTTAGCAATTTATCAAATAATTAACCAAACTATGCAATGACTTATTTTATGTTTAAAGACTCAAGAATCAACAATTTTTCAAACTTTTCAAAATAAAACTTGAGAACGAACTTACAAGTAGCAATGTAAATTTGTGCGGATATAATGATGAAAATGAAGACATGAAATTAAAGCATGAATTATTATTAAGAAACAACAAAAACTACAAAATTCAAGTAAATAAAGAAAATGATGCAAGCAATAAAGAAACTAAAGAAATTGATGTAAGATAATTATGTTCTACCCAAAACTTTAAGAAATCAATTAAGATCACCAAGAATTTCCAAGACAAGTTTTGGCTAAACCTTCGTTCATGCAAGATCTAAATTTCTGAATTTCTTCTCTAAGAATCCTTTCAAGATTACGATTTTGATTAATATTTTTTTTTGTTCTTTTTTTTTTACATGTGTTGAATTTCTCAAGTCACAAAGATAAACATAATTTGTTGTTTTGTATGTAACTTTTCGATACCTTCAAGACTTTTAGGCATGATGGATTTTTAATTAAAGATAATTGTGTGCTCCTAAATGTTCGTTGCGTGAATTGTTTGTGAAGGAAGCTCATAAGGGTGGTTTAATGGGACATTTTGAGTGGTTAAGACTTTAGATATGTTACATGAGTATTTTTACTAGCCTCACATGAAAATGGATGTTTAAAGAATATATGATAGATGTATAACAAGTAAACAAGCCATGTCTAAAGTCATATCTCATGGTTTGTATACGCCTTTACCAGTACTTAAGGAACTTTAAGTTGATATATCCATGGGTTTTGTTTTAAGGTTACCTAGGTTTAAAAAGGGTTAAAGATTCAATATTTGTTGTTGTATATAGGTTTTCAAAGATAGTGCATTTCATATCATGTCATAAAATCGATGATGCAACAAATATAACAGATCTTTTCTTTAGGGAAATAGTTTGGTTACATTATGTTCCAAAGAGCATTATGTCTGGTAGAGATGTTAAATTTTAAAGCTGCTTTTGGAAAGTTTTATAGGGTAAGTCAGGAACTAAATTATTACTTTTTACTACTTGTCATCCACAGACAAATGGTCAAACAAGTGGTAAATAGAACTTTAACTTAATTGTTGAGAACTATTATCCAAAAGAATCTTAAAAATTAAGAAGATTGTTTGTCATTCATTGAGTTTATATATAATAGGAGTATGCATTCTACAACAAAGTTTTCTCCTTCTCAAATTGTGTATTATTTTAATGCTTTAAATCCATTGGATTTATTGACTTTACTTGTTGATGAAAGAGGTAGTCTTGATAGAAATAGAGAAACACAGGTTGTCAAAGATTTGCATACCAAGGTATGACAGCATATTGAAAAGATGAATGAGCAATGTGCATTTAAAGCCAATAAAGGACAGAAAACGATGGTATTTAAACCAGGAGATTGAAGTGCATATGAGGAAAGAAAGGTTTTTTGCTTAAAGGAGATCTAAGTTGATGCCGAGAGAAGATGGACCATTCCAAATTATTGAGAAGATCAATGTAATGCCTACAAAGTGGAATTGTCAGGTGAATATGATGTTAGTGATTTATTTAATGTATCTGATATAACATTCATAAAATTTCAAACAATATCAAGTCTAATATTACGTCATTGTTTAAAAAAAACCAAGGAAATCTTTATTATTATTATTATTATTATTATTATTATTGTTATTATTATTATCTCTACTAAAATATCAGCAGAGTTCCATTTGAAAATTCAATTTCCCTAGTGTCTACATCATATCTCAATCATTGTTCAATCCATTCAACTGGATGGTTCAGATAATAGTCATTAATGATGATGTTTTATCACATTTTCAATCAAAAAATAAATTAACAACTACACTACTTGCCACAATGACCAAAAGTTTATGATTACAACTTAATTTATATATTATAATAACATGAAGTTTATATATGCATTACATAATATTTATGGAGGGATTACTCATAAATATCATATCAAGTGTATTTACAAAATGTTCATACTTTAAAACTATCTACTATTAATTATAATTACATACTTTAATAGTCTATGAATTTATCACTTACAAACATAAATAACCAAAATGTATCATATAAATAGGTCCCTAATATGAAATCTAAACCAACACAAAGGTACCAAAGTAACTAACCATGTCAATCTTGAGATGTACTTGAAATATCCATATGAAATAATCAAGAATACTTCATAATTAATCTCCACCATTTAAACTAATTAACTTAATTTTGGTACTTCATTGAATAAATGTAATTATCAAATATAATATCCTTTATACATGATTCATACTCCATTTCCATGTTATGAATATACCAACTATCTAGTATTTTCGATTTAAATTTGGCAATCTATATTGGAGAGTCTACAATTTGGCTTTCCTTCTCGGAAGCTATTCATTATGATAATTTCTTCAAAGGAATTCCACACCACATAACAATTCTTTTAACGAAATTCCATGCTGCACAACAATTCCTTCAATAAGATTCCACTCCATATGAAAATTCCTTCAATGAAATTCAATGCTACATGGCAATTCCTTCAACGAGATTCCAGGCCACACGATAATTTTTTTAACAAAATTCCCCATCACACAACAATTCCTTAATTGGAATACCAAATCAATTACGATATTCCCTTTAGAAAGCCTTAGTTCATCATTTAATTAAATCTTTTGTCTTACATATGTTTAGCAGTGTTCCCAAGTACTTTTACATTAAAAGAGTTCACAAATGGAACGAAAATGCACACAATAAAAAGTTAAGGCGTAGGGCACCTACCTGCTGCTATCTGGCATATAATAATCCTTACTGCGTGCACAACTCTTGTGGCCTTGCCTTCATCATCATTAACGAAACAAATTTTTCATATTCGATTCTTGTCATCTTATTTCAAGCAATTTAATTCTCAATTCTTAAATTAATCCAAGTGTTACCAATTTATCTAACATGTTACTTAACATAAATTAAACATAACAAAATAGTTCATCATTCATTCTATATTCATTTTTATACAATTTCATATAATTTACAATTTCTTCCTTCTAGGCCCAACCATTTCATTACTCGATATTTCATTGTTTTATTAATTCAACTCGATGAAAATCATTATTCACATGATCCTACATTCATTTATAACACAATTAATAGTCAATATCATAAATGCATAATTTCCCCGTTTTGTTCTTTTTATGGTTGACCCTATAGTCCTTCTTTAGCTATCAATTTTCTTCATCATTCTTCCTTGATTTCACTCCCATAACTACTTACAAAAGTCTTAGAAACTCAATTTTTAAGAAATTTACTTTCCCCCTAAATGTCATCTTAAGAACCCTAATTTAATTTTGCTAAAATTTGCTCAAAATCAATTAACTCTTGTTCAAATTGATATAGAAGGGTTCTAAACGTCTTACCTGGTTACAAAATATATTTTGAAAATCAACTAGTTGAAATTTTCCAAGGCTTCCTCTTCTTTCTTCACTTTTTCTCTTTAATTCAATCTTCCCTCCCTTTCATCTTTCTAAATTTCTAGTATGGATGTGTTTCTCTCTCTTAAAACCTTCTCTTTTCACTCCTAAATCTTACTCTCTAGCCCTTCAAAGTGAAAAAAAGGAGGAATAAAAAAAATGTTCTTCTCTCTCTTGCTGCACACCATCGGGTTATAATAGAGATAATAGCTAAAATGGTCTGATCATTTTTTTAAATTGATCTAGTCATTTCTCAAAATTCCTAGACCATTTTTTTTTTGTTAAAATATACATATTCAACCATAAATTGTTTTAAAAAATCTTATCTCCCCATTTATTTTATTCATTTTCTTATTTCATTTTATTACACTTTAATTTATATTATACTCTTAATGTATTTTGGGTTTTAAATCCAACTTTTCTTTGTTTAATATAAGTGATGATTCGTGGGTGAATTCTTTCGAGGAGAGAGGGGATGATGCGATTCTAGCTTCAACACCAAGAGATTCATTAGAGGTTCTATTGGATCTAGTCACAAGACTTAAATCATAGAGGTTCAATAAGGTAATTAATAGATTTCTTCAAGAATATGGTTTAAGGTGAACTTCGAGAGGATATCAAAAAATAAAAAACAAGCCTTAATTAATTTGATTCATGTTCATGAAGTGCTTGTAAGGAAGCATCCAGACATTATAAAAAGATTGGAATAATAAAATTCAAATTTGCCAATTTTGACCTTTCGCTACATACTAGATTTTCATTCAATTCCAGTTGCAGTGGAAAGTAGACATCCACATCTATCTAGTGATATATGGTGGACCTTCTAATTCATCAAGACGATAGAGACCTATTCATTTGAAGTTAGGCTTCCATTCTACCCGCGGATTATGAAATCTGACTTTGGTCTTGTTTTAATTAGTTGGGCTATTATTTATTTATTTATTAGTATATTTTAGGGCCTGCATCATTTAAGGGTATATTTTGGTTAAGTTTTATTTTATTATTTTATTTATTTTGAGCTTTTAATGTGTTAGGGCCTATTTATCAAGTTTTGGTCCATTAAGTCAAATTAGGGTGAACTTTTTACTATGTAGACCAATTGTTAACATTATTTTTCAGTTTATAAAATTTTCTTTGAAGTTGTCACATATTGTGTGATTGTTTCTCTTTGTATGGTTGAGTGATTCTCATACTAAGTTCTTTACTGAGCTTGCAAACTCTTCGAGCGATTGAACAATTTTGTTGTGATTTATACTTGTTCGTGTCTTGTTATAGGCGTAGAGTGAGGGTAATGAATTACATATAACTTTAGTTCTTCAAGGCAAGGTTTTTATTGGGTCAAGTTGCAAACTTTTCTTCAAACCTCAAATTAGCAATTTAAAAAACAATTTCACATCATTTCCTTTGCAATGGTCATGTTTACCTAAATAAACCAAACACAAATAAAATGAGAAAACCATCTAATTTTTCAAATCTCTCATCTCACATATCATGCAATTTGTTTTAACATTATGAATAATTATGCATAATAGACTTAGAAGTCATGGACTTATAAAAAGCAGTTCCCTACAAGTCCGAATAAATTATGTTAAATGAGGTCAATATTTATCAATCTGAACAATTTATGTTTGAAAAGAGGAAAGACTTTTCTTATTTCTCTAATTTCATATTCAAAACAAAATATCTATTTTTTCCCCTTTTTTTCTAATAAATTTTCTTCACAAAGAAAAACCTTGAATAAGATCACATCTCATACTACAGGTAAATAGAAGCACAAAAATTAATAAAATGCCAAGTGAAGCTCCAAAAGCAGAAGCAATCCAAAAGGCCCATATTAACAATCCAAAATGCTAGAGGCATAAACAAATAAAAGTTATGAAAAATTAAAAGCATAAGCATGCCCCATCAAATTTATAATAAAGGGTGAATTAAAGAAATGCAAAAATAAAAGCTTAAGAAATAAGTAGTAAACAAAGTGTCGCAAGAATAGTTGAAAATGATCCTATGTTATTTTTATCCCTTTAAGCACTTTTTAAGTCAATGGATTCTTTCCTTTCATAGCCATGAGCCATAGTTTGCATTGCATGCCTTTACAAGTCCTTTTTAAAGGCGAGTAACTGAGAGAGATAAGTTGTGACCTCAAACATGAAAAACTATTTTTCAAAAGAGATGACTTCGCAAATATTATATTCATTATTATTAAAGGTGCTAAAAACTTTAAATAATTGAGGCGTGTATTATTGACAAATGTTGAATATTTTCCTGAGCCAACAATTAATTCAAACCACATCAAGGAAGATGTTAAAAACAGAAGATCACCTTGTTAGCCCTAAAAAAAAAAAGACCTTTCTACTAGTCACCTTCCATTTTGCATAAAGTGACTAAACTACCACTACTTTGAAAATATTTTGGTGAGGTTGCAAAATGAATTTTGGATTGTAACTATGCATGATTATACAATTTCAAAAACAAATGCTTTTATGCTCACATCAAAATAGTTCATTTATTCAAAATACAAGCCGGTCAATATTTACAATGTAACAAAAATCCATTTTTAAGTAAGGATTTTATTGTAAAGTCGAGACAGTCATAATAGAAGGAGTCTCATAACAACCAAGGAAGAAGAACTAACATGAATTATTGTAGTCACACACTTAGAGGCCACAATCAAATTGGAAGGCAATATCATAGGGTATGGGCAAATTATCTCTCTAAATTATAAGGAATGGAATTGAGTTTTTTTCAAAATAAGCACAAATAGAAGTAACTACTATGAAGGGCCCAGGTAATATAACATATAAGTAGTTGGACAGATAATCTCCTTAGGTAAACTTGAGCATGCTAGCAAGTTAAACGACTAGAAGATGTCAAAATAGAAGTGGCATGCCTTAATCATCAATAGAGAAATTAGACCTTGAATTGGAGACCTATATTCAATAGTCTTTTAACCCATGGTATATAGTATTATGCAATTATCTATAAGAAATCCTCAAAAATCAAGAAAAAAAGTCTTTGTTTTTTTAGACTAGCAAAGTTCCTACATTTAAATCCAATAAGGTTATGATCAATCCAAGTCCATAAAAATCATGCACATTTAAGTCTCACAAGAGTATGATGACTAGGCCTAATAAAGAATTGGTAAAGTACTAAGAATTTCACTATACACCAAGAACTCATCTTTGTGTTAGAAGCTTAACCTTTGTCAGAATTTAACTTGTTCAAGGAATTTCACTCTGCATTAATAATTTAACCATTTGTCAGAAGTGTAACTTTATGTCATTGAAAATCAACCAAGTACTATAATTTTAGTCTACATCATAGGAATTCAGTCTTGTACAGGGATGATTGGCCTTACATTATAAAAATTCAACCAATACCAAGAAGATTGGCCCTACATCACAAGAATTAACCCCTATACCAAGAAACTTAGCTTGATGTCACTGGAATTCAACCCAGCACCAAGAGATTTGACCATGTGTTAAGAATTCAACTATATTATCATGAGAATTAAATCCAACAATCATGGAGCCGTTGGTTTGATCATGAAGGTTATATAAGTGCTAAATGAACCTCGAGTTGGTCGACCTCTAAAATGATCAGGATTTTTTTATGATGGCAGATAAAGCCATCTTTTAATTTGACATGTTTCATTTTTAAAACACCATCTTTTATTTATAAGCTTACTACACAAATCCCATGAAAAACATTCTTTATAGACTTTGTACCGTAAGTGTTTTAAAATAGGGTAGTTGTCATAGCCCAATTTTCTACTTCTATTTATGAAAAAAGATCTTTTTCTATAAATCTAGTCAATTTTAATTATTTCATTATTTTTATCACTATTGTTCATTTTATTTTGAGTTTCAAGTTAAGACACACACACACATATATAGAGGCATCATCTAAGGCATTGGAAAGAAATATCACCAACCCTATAGGAAATTAATAGAATATTACAAATTTGACAGGTAAAAAAATAATAAATAAATATGGATTACCTTCCATAAAGGAGAAATTATTATATGGTAGCTATTTAAAAGGAATCAAGTGATTATGGAAAAAAAAATAATTATGAAAAACCTTCCATAAAAGAGATATTCATATGGTACTTGTTTAAAAAAGAATAATTATGGAAAATAAATAGTTTTGGAAGAAAATATAAAATTCTTGCACAATTAATGCAGGTTTTTCCTTAAAGATAAAGGTAAATTTATGATTCTTTTCTCCAAATATAAGTTAGCAATATAAATAGAGAGAATAAGGGGGGAGGAGAAGGAGGAACAAAAGGTAAGCAACTACAAAAAAAAAAAAGTGTTTGAAGAAAAACTAAGAGTTGGGGGCAAAAACTGAGAATTGGGTTTAAGAAATAAATCTTAAGGGAATACATAAAATTTTAGTGTAGCAGGAGATCCAGTAACACATCATAATAGTGGTTAAACAAAAGTGATTTTTTAGTTCTAATTCAATTCAATTATAGCAAGCCTAGGTCAGAAATGAGGTGTCTGTTAGTTTTTTTAAGGGATCAAGTGAATAGAATGCATGATATTTTTTAATGTATCTTATTTGCAAGTAGAAAAATTCACATGAAAAATATTGGCTTTATCTTATGTGAAAAATATTGCTAATCCATCTTTTCCTATTATAGCAAATAAGCATAAGTGTTGCTATCCAATTTTTTATCCATGTTTTTGATAAATTTTCAAAAAAAACCAAAAATAGAAAAAACCAATGAAAACCCAAAAAAATATGTTTTTAATATATTTGCATTATTTTTAGCATTTTCAGTGTCATCTCAAAAAAATTTAAATTTCAAGGATTTTTTGAACGCGTTCAACTTTTCACGTGTTATTTTTAAAATTATTGATTTTCCTCGTCAAAGTGAGGTTGATATGGCTTGTTTTTGAAAAAAAATCAAATACAGATGTTTTACTAAGCATTTAGGGAAAAAAGAAAAAAAATGATTTTTTTTTCTATAAATAGATAAAAAAAAAAAACCTAAACCAATCTCTCTCAAAGCAGTTACTCACCCTCCTTCCCCATAGACCAGAGATGTCGCCTCCCTCCCTTAGGGCCAAGAACTTCCCTCTGGACACAAGCCTCCCTTTCCCTTGTCACTGACTCCTTTTATCCTTCCTCCCTTACTGCTGCTTTCCCAGCAAACCCTGAGACCTAACGCTCTCCCTCCCACAACCGTCATTGCCCCTTACCTTTTCTCACCCACGACCTCCTGATATTACACAGCCGACCCAACAGCCCCATTGTCGCCCTTCACAGACCAGCTCCCTTCCTCGGCCAACCATTCCCTAGCTCTTTCCCAGATCTAACCGACCCCTCTCTCAGCCACCGATAACGCCACCTAGCAGCCCGCTGGCCCTTGTCTTTGTCCTCGCCAAGACCTGAACTGGCCACCAACAGCTACACAGACGCGATAGAAACCCATTTTCCAACAGTCCCTTGGTCATACCACTGACCGCCTGAATTAGAAGAAGAGGAAACAAAAAAGATCTGCAGAGAGAGGAGCAGATTTGAAAAAGAAGAAGGGAGAGAAACATATCCGAAAATAGTGAAAGAAGATTAAAAAAGATTGCTTATTATGTTTTGCATGTCACCACTGGCAAGGAAGGAAGGAAGTCATTCCAGACTCCCTCTGTTTCCTGGTTTTTTCTCGCGGCAACGCGTGAACCAACATGTTGCTAGTGGCGGTGGCGAGTAGAGCAACGCGCCACTGTTGTTTTCTGCAATTTTAGAGGGCTTCCCTGCAATTCCTGTATTTTGAGGAAGGTGTATTCTGTAATTTTGGAATTGTTAAGGTGTTGTTTAGGTAATTTTAATTATTGTTATTTTTCAACTTGTAAGTGTAAGTGTATGTGTAAAACATAATAAAAGGGGGATGTGTGTGTTTGTACTTTTTTTTAATGTATGTTTTGTAAATGTTAAAAAAAAAATTAAATGTTTTAATTTGCATACGGTCAAGTATCTTAAGTACAAATAAAATTATATTGTATTTCCTGTGAAAATGCAAGAACATGTTTCTGTATATATTTTGGGATTTAATACTGATTTATTAAAGCCTTAAGAATTTAGCTAATATTTTAAATTTTTAATTCACATCAAAATCACGAAGCAGTTTACCTCAAGTAGGGTGCGCTAGGGTGCTAATACCTTCCCTAGCCACAACCAGTCATTTACCCGTGCATCTCTGACAAAGACCAGTACATGCAGGTTTCCTAGTAACCTTCAATCAAATACTAGGTGGCGACTCCCAATCATCAAGCAAACGAACGAAAATCGTCATCGACATCACACAGGGACTTGTGACAGTAAGGATGATTAGGTTAAAAGATCATGCATACCTTGTCTAGTTTAGTCAAGAACATCAACTTTTTTTAATTTATGTGTATAAAACCAATAACAAACCCATAGCTCCTTTTTAGGCTATGATTGGGGCTATAGAGTTTTAACCCTATCATAAGTATGATTTTATCCTTGAAAATTGACTATGGTTGAGTATGTGTCTACTTGTAAATTAAAAAGTTATTATAAGAACTAAACATAATATCCTTGCCATTCTCACCTTGTTAAATATGGAAACGATAATTATTTTGTGAACCATCGGTTAAAATAAAATAATAATAAAATAAATATGGAAATGATAATTATTTTAGTAATGGAGTTTAGGATTAAAACTCTTAAATGTGGCTTATTTTTAAGAACGTTAATGAGATGGGATAGCCGATTAAAGGCACTCTAAATTAAAAGAGAAGGGCATAGTTATAAATTGTGGTATAAGAGGGGTATAAATACACTTTTGGTATAAGAGGGGTATAAATACACTCTTGGCTTATTAAAAAAGCCAAGAGTGACCGACTATTAAAGAGAAGAAGGAGAAAGGTTTTGCCAAATTTCTTTATTTTTTCTTTAAAACTCCCTAAATAACACTTGAATGAGTTGTTTGAGGAAATTAAAAAAAAAGGGTTAGAAGGAGTTTTAGCTAGGAAATTAAAGGAAAAACCATTGAAAGGGTTGTTTGAGGGGGACAGTTTTGGAGAAGAAAAGGAAGGGATAAAGAGGTGAAGGAGAAACTTGTTTTCTTGCCATTTTCTTCATAAGAAATTGTGGTTAATAGATGATGAACCTTAATCAAAGCATAATTTAAAGTATTAGCATGGATTTTATTGGATTATGTATTGTTTTGCATTATGAAAAATTGAATTAGAGGAATTAATTGTTGTAATGACTAGTTTAATGCTTGAAACATGTTTATAAGAGTATATAAACAAGGGTTAATATATCAATTTGAGGCAAAATAGAGGGATATAAATTGTATTATAGATTATTCTAATACCTAACAATGATAAATTAATGCATAAAATTGAAGGAAAATGAAAGGGAACTCATGGTTGCCTTTATTTCATATTTTCAACCAAATTAGGCCATAAAAGGAAAGGGAGGAAAATTAATGTAAATAGTGTGAAATCATCATGAAAATGTGTTTTGAACTTAAGTTGTGTAAATTGATATTAAATTACAAATAAAGGAATGAAAATTTGGATATACGTATATGTTTACAAAAAAAATAATCGAAAGGTGTTACTTAGGAAAATTGTGTAAGGGTTCAACAATTTTGAAAAAAATAAAAACAATTAATGAAGATGAAATTATCCTATATTGGCATGGAAGTAGGAGCTGGGACATCTACAGGTTGGTGTCTAACTCCTATCGTAGTTAATTTATACACTTCTAAATTTGTTATATCTTGTTAAACGACATTACAAAGTAAATAACTTGGAGGATAAAAAAAGGGAAAAAAAAGAACTCTAAATTTGATTAGATGTTCTTACAATTGAGAGATTAATGATATTAATGAGAACCTTTAATATCAGCATTACCCGAATTTGATTAGTCGTTCCCAGGATTGGAAGACTAATAATATCAATGAGAATCATTAACATTGGCATTTCCTGAATTTAATTAGTCATTCTCGGAATTGAAAGACTAATGATATCAATGATAATTATTCTCGGAATAGGCTGATGATATCAATGATAGGCATTAGTATGAGCATATTCTAATCGAATCATGTTTGAAATAAAGAATAAAATTATCAATTTGGAATTGATATCAGCCCTTCTCAATGGGCCTAGGTAATCAAATGATTAATGGTATTATGATTATTGATGTAATTACTG
>Ga0325410_1000909_pt1 | contig 31797 bp, 19 predicted proteins | sample PopdelMetagenome_16_FD_206182 | JGI IMG/M metagenome (GOLD analysis project Ga0325410, IMG submission 206182) | Populus deltoides microbial communities from Bellville, Georgia, United States - Xylem-PdIQD-R3 | ecosystem: Host-associated > Plants > Phyllosphere > Stem > Wood/Secondary xylem...
TAGCATATATAGATTAGTACAAGAGTCTATGCTTCGGAACTAGCAAAACTTAAACTACAATCCCTAACCCTATATAAATGATTTATAGCATATCAAGAGGTTATAAATGAATTATAAGGTAATTTGTTCTTTTTATTGGTACATCACTTTCTTAATAATCACATTTTTTCTAACTAATTTGTAATACTCACTAGTATAGCCTATTGAAGACTTTTATTAAGAATAAAATATGGTTTTCTAACCAAACAAGCGAACTCTTATATCTATGATTGATTGCCTTTTCATGATCGATCATCACTTGTAGTTACTGATCGATCCTTTTTTATCTTTCTTGATTGACTACTTTCTATCACCTTTGATCGATTTGAATTCTTCCTAAGCCTGTTTGATTTTACTATTAATGATCAATTTCAGCCTTTATTTATATGTTTAGCCGTGAATAGCTATTTTTTTAATTCAGTTGACACGTGAATTTTTTAGTGCAAACAATGCCCCCTTGCATTTCTTGATTTTAAAACAAATGATTGAAGATTAACTTCCCTTTTACTAAAATCAATCACTATTATGTCAATGCTTATAATGTCAAACATGTTGACATGTCAAGCAATTAAACCATTTCAAAACTAAATGTTCTTATCTTTTGGGTGTGTTGTTTAATATTACAATGTAAAGCTAATATATAATCAATTCATCAGTTGTTTTATATCCTTAATCAAACCCCTAATTTTCCTTACAAAACTTTCCAAAATACCCAAATTTTTTGTTGTAAGAAATTAGAGATTTCTAGAAAAAATTCCTAAGCTTTCTTGAATGACCTCTAATTTCAACAAGCCTTCTTAATTAAAATTATCCCTTCTCTTTTTTTCTTTCAAAATTACATAAATTGTACTTCCAATATCAATTGGACAATTATTTAGATCTCTAGAAGGCAGAGAAAATAAACAATGAAGAATGATCTCTTCCTTTTAGATCATGTCAATCTAATATGTGAATGAAATCAATCCAAATATATCACTGGTTAGACGAAATCGAGGAGCATTTTGATGAAGAATTAAAACATCATAATATTTTTAATGCAATCCTATTATCTCGAGTTCCCACCAAACCAAACAAAGAACTACTTACAAAATCAATGTGGCCTTAGATAGGAGACTTATACCCCAGTACGAGATGTAAACCATTACACTATATGACTTGGCCTTAAATAGAAGACTTATACCTAACAGGTGAGGAGTTTTGTGTCTCCATGCAAATTTTAACAAGTCAATTTGAGAACTTAGTACTAAATACCCCTGAAATAGTCTTTTGATAAAGAGGGAAAAAAATTAAATGAACTTTTCTTCTTAAAAATAACATATGGCTTTCCTTTCGTATTGGATATATAGGTTTTTGATATGCTTTAGGTGAAAGAAGCTAATTAAGGCTAATTTAAAGATGACAATAGCTTTGGCTACAAGAAAAAAAGTTTTTTTTATGACCTTTCATGCTAAGCCACGTATACAAGGAATTATGAGAATCCCAAGAAAGGAGTGAGGATTACCTTTATGATAAAAGAAAAAACAATTATATGTGGAGTCTTGTTGTGAGTCCGAGTATGAACAACTATCTATTTCTATGAATTTAATGTTGTTTGATCATCCCTTAACTTATACCTAGATTGTATATAAGAGAAATTGCTAAGGATTCCTTTCCATAACTTCCCTTTTAAAATATACTTGGAAATTATTTGAGCTATGATGAGGAGTGATAAAGATATGGCTATCCTATCTAATATAAATGTTAGAATGGATTTTTACATATTATTTTTATCTTGTATTATAAGCTTCAGGTTATTATGTACATTATGTATATGTAATTTTAGGCCCGTAAGTCCATCATAGTTTTCTAAGCTAGTCTTTATAAACATGTTATCCTTGAAGAGATAGGTGTTTCAACATCAGTTTTTAGAGTGGAGAATCACCCACTTTACAACAGCAATATTCATTATTGTTTTGAATATTTTGTATGTGTTTTCTTGGGCTTACAAGTTCATCATAATTGTTTAAGTTCATCTTTATAGACATAAGATCCATGAAGAGATGAGTTTTCAACACCCGTTTTCAAAATAGAGAATCTCTATATTATAGGAGCAATATTAATTTTCTTGATCTCATCTCATATTAGAGTCTTTTTTACTAAAGAGTACATGAGTTAGATTTAGAAGGAGATCAATGATGATGACCACTTTTATGGTTAGGACTTACTGATGCTTTACTTCTAGATTTTTAGAGATCATATGTTGAGCATCCAGTTTGAGAACGCTTTTCACAGCGAGAGTAGATCTATATAAGGTAGGAGTATGATGGTTCTCATGCTTATTGTTCTACAAATCATTATATCATGTTCCTTCAAGAAACAAAAGCTTTTTATATGAACTCGATGGTGCATAAAATAGAGCTAGCTAATATGTCATTCATTGAGGGAGTGACAAAGTTCAAAGTTATTTTTATATGGCTACAATAACTTTAGTGAGCATTTTCATTTGATGGGCAAATTATTGAAGATTTAAAGGAGAAAATGTCCCTACAGCAGAGAGTTTGGTTACTCTCCCGTATCCTAGCTTTTTAAGTTATCAACCTAGAAAAGACCTAGGAAAAAAAAAAACTAAACTAGCTTTTGTTCAAGTTCTTATAGACGATGATAGTGATGAAGTTTTAAAAACTTCAAATTGAACGTAGACCCTTCTATGGTTAGAGCTTAAAATGGTTTTAAAGGTTTTTTTAAAAAAAAATTAGACTAGACCAATGGATGATGTACTCCTACAATACTAGATAGGGATCCTATAATGTCTAAGTTAGCAAACATGTAGGAAAAAAAATATTTTATAACAAATATAACAAAACATAGAAGAATGTATGTTATGATTATTATGGGTATGGTTCTGTGTTATTATATGTTGTTATTTATTGACCTTAGGTATTTATACACCTCAGATCACATAAAATTACCTCATAGAAAGTGGAGTCACAAACATACCATACAAGAGTAATCATGAATAATAATTACCTTCACTGCATAAATAACCTATAATTTATCCATGTAGGCACCATATTATCAATTTATCCATAAATAACCTGTAAGTTGCAAAGCTTATAATCATCTGCAAATTTCCTCTTTATGTCGTCTGTGAAATACTTTGCAAGTGAATCCAAGGTCAAAGTTCCTGAAGACTTCTGTTCCTCAATATGGCTCACCACACCCATGATCTCTTCCATGTTATCCAGTTGCTTCTTCTGGCGTGCGGCCTCTGTTTCCAACTTCTCCTTCTCCCGCTGCAAGCTTATAGCAGTCTCCCTTACGTTCCTCAGGTCTCTATCAATCTTCTGTACATCAAGCTCTGCCAAATCCACAATCAACCTCACATTATGCTGAAGTTGTGACATTGGAACATCATTCTCCTTGGCCTTCTCTTCTGCATTCAGATTCTCCAAATTCATCAACACCCTCACTTGTGGCCCCCGCATATCAATCACCTTCTGGAAAACCTCAAAACCTTGTTCTTCCTTATTTGCCAACAACTCCTCTGCTGTTATATACTTCTCCTGCTGCTGCTTCTTCATGCCCTTCATCCATCGCCTGTCCTTCATTCTCCCCACTGTCTGACTCTGCCTTTGGCTCACAGTTTCCGTCCCCTGCAACTGAGGCAACTTAGCTGATGCTTCTTTAAAATCATTGAACCCCATTCCCATATTTTTCGGCCTCATTTTGCTTCAATTGGAGCTACGATTCCTTGCTGATTCTTCCCTAGTCCACCTCCCTTATAACCCATTTTCTCCAACAACTTCATCCCAATTCCTTTTGTATGCTTCTCAAACTCCCCAACATCCCCATCTTTCGCTTCCTTTCTTTTTCCCACTCCTTTTGCTGTCTTCTCCATTCTCTCCCGCTCTCTCCCTTCTGCGTTTCTCTTTCTGTTTTTTAAAGTAGAACTCCGCCTATAAATTGGCCTTCGAAATCATTCTCCATTCCAAATCTTTCCATCTCCTCCTCGTAATCATCCATCTTCTTATTTATTTATCTCTCCCACCCAATCTGTAAAACCGAATCTATCTATCAATAACACTCTCTCTTAACTTGAATCTATCCATTGATGGATCTAAACAAGTTTATTAAGGTTTAATTAGAAAACTGAAAGAAGAAGAAGAAAAATGGGTACCGATGAAATAATTTCTAGGGTTTTCCTCCAAAATTTTGTAATGTTTGAAAGTTGAAGTGGTGGAGATAGACAACGAAGCTTAAGCTGGAAATCCAAGAAAAGCACACCAAAGCCTAACGATCAGTGCAGAATCTAAGAGACGGTGGAGTACAGTATTTTAAAAAAACTGTCCGTACCATTCTAACCGGTAAATTTGTATTAATATGTCAAAGACAGACCTCAAAGGCAGGGGTTGGTCTGCTCGGTCGGCGTTACCATTGGATTAAAAAAAAATTGACAGGTTATAAAAAAATTATTTAAAATTATTATTAAATTTAAATAACTTGTTTAATTAGGATTTAAAATTAAAATATATAAAAATTAGCTTAAAATGACTGAATCAACTTCATGCTCAAAAACAACTCAAGAAATTATTAAAAAGTCGAGGGTGAAAAAAAAAATAACATAAAAATTGAAAAATCAAAGAAGTTAAATTGAAAAAAAGAAAAAAAAACCTGTGAGTTTTCTAAATCTTTTAACTGTATTATGTAATTATTTTAGTTCCTAGACTCCCAAACCAATTCATGTCAAGCATTCTGAGAAAGGTATCCATGTCATACATTTTTTTTTTTTTGAATTAGAATGCAAGTATAAATTAAGATCAAAGGTTACCATGTTACAAAACCGGATAGATATACAAGTTGGGAACAGGTTCCAAGCAAAAGAATACAAAGAATAACCAGGTCATGCGTACATAGACCAACTAACCAGGCAATAAAGAAAAACCTATATTTTATACACAAAGAACATATAGGGAACAATCTCTGTAAAACCCTGAAAAATTATAATTTAAATATGCGGATGTGTAAACTCTCATGTAAACATAAGACTGAAAGTGGTATGATCTCAATGAGTGATGGAAAACAAGATTCATAATAGATAAATAATGATATATAATGGAGGGGATGACCTTCATAAAATGAATTTTGGTTTAGAATTCATAAGGACAGAGGAACTAGTAACATGTTTTGATGGATAAAATAATGAGAAAAATGATAAAATGTTTCTAAGGAATAAATGAGGTAATAAAGAATAAATCATAATAAAGGATAGTGCAATGAAAATAGCAGGACTGAAGGTGCAATCACCGATTAAAAATCAGTGACGTTACTTTGAAATGGTAAGAAGCCGATAAATAAATAAAGATGAAAATTTTATAATGAATATATTCCAAAATAATAAAATGACCTTAAAGGTTTAGAAAGATAATTGATATGATTTTATGTGAAGATTGAACAAGGAAATTTGGATTGCTGACGAAAAGTTATGAATTGACCAATTTTACATTAGAAAGCAGAGTTCTCAATCCAATCATTGAATTGAGATGTAATTTTGCATGAAGTCTATTAATATGTTTTCCTACCTTGTTTAAAGATCCCTCCCAATTAAAGTTCAATAAAGAATAGTGATTTAAGTAGAAATAAACTAGATAGGTTACGTGAAAAATAAAACAAATACATAAAGGCATAAATGAATGACAAAATTGTAATTAAGGGAAAATTTGCCTTTAAAACAACAAAGAGGCCACCAATCCAAAAAAAAAGAGGAGAGACAGTAGAGAAAATTCGGCGAGAGAGAAGTGCAGAATTTGGAGGAGCCAATAATGCTTCGGTAGTCATATCTCTGGAATTCACCGTTGAATTGTGCTGAGTTTTGGATAAGTTGTTCTTCTCACGTTCCTCTACTAATTGACCGGAGGGCTTTGAAAGCACATAATCCATTGGATAGATATCATAATCAGAAAGTTCCTGGGAAACAAAAGGAAATACCCTTGCAGGGCAGTTTTGGTCGCCGGCTGATTTATCTCTATTCCACCGTTGGATTGTGTCCATTTTTGGATATGTCGTGCGCCTAGATGTTGCCTTTATTCTAGACGGTGGAGATCAGAAACACACTCTCTGGTAAGGTGTTGTTCATGTTGAACAGTAGGTCGTTAATTTTTAGGTTAGCTCGGTTTTATTCAGATCTAGGGAGATCCAACCGTTGGATCATTCCGATTTGTAGATATATTATGCATGATTCGAAGCTCTATATTCTGACTGTTGGTTCTAAAATAAAATCAAAGGTGAATGACTTATTGCCTTTTAAATCTATTGCTAGGTTTGACAAAATTTAGGAAACTTGATTAAATATATGTTTTGATGAAATTAGAATTGTGTGGGTGTTTTCTAAAATAAAATATAAGGTAAATGACTTATTGCTTTTTGAATCTATTGCTAGTTTTGACAAAATTTAGGAAACTTGATTAAATACATGTTTTGATGAAATTAGAATTGTGTGGGTGTTAGGGTTTATAAAAGATATAATGGTAAAATATGTTCTTGATATTAATATTGTTATAGATTAATTGTGTGTTTGTTTTACGAGGGGAAGAATGATTATGGAGTCAAAATAAGAACGAACATTGCTATATGAACATGTTGATTGAATAAAAGGCTAACTTGTTGGTTGTGTGGATATGAATGGGGTGAAACCGTGAAGAAATTGGAATGAAAGAAATTTGAAAAAAATAAAACATATTTAAGGCTGGTCATAAGCATATTTGTAAAACCCCGAATAATATTATTGATATTAATAAAAGTCAGGATTACAAAAAATAAGGGAAAGTGATACATTAAATTATAAGAATGATGATATATTCGAGAATCTGAATTAAAATGTTTTGTTCAAGTGTTACTATATATAAATAAATAAACACGAAAATATGAATAAAATTTTTATAGAAGTAAATTTCATGAAACTGAAAGTACCAACGAGTAACTTAGTGAAATTCGATATAATCCGGCAAGATTTGGTATAAACAGGTATCAGGATTCAGGAAACTTTACCCAAAAATCATAAAAGTTACTGTTAAGGGATATAGAAGGTATTTAAAAAAAATTAAAGAAATAATATGTGTGCTAAAGTGTGCGTGCGGGAAGAAAACATTTAGGGACATGGAAGGTATTTTTAAAAACATTAATTATATATATGAGTGCAAGTGAGTGTGTGCTGTAAAGAGAAAAAAAAGGAACAAAACTTGCTTTTCAAATAGAAAGAAGCATTCGGTCAAGAGAGGAAAAACAAATTCAAGCAAGGAAATTTTCTCAATTCAAAAGTGTTAAAGCTTTGGTTATTACTTGGTAAGGTGCCCTCACACTTTTAAATAAGATTCTTGAAGAATTAATGCTTTAAATTGATTGAATTTTGTGAAATGAGGAATTAGGGTTCATGATAAATTTTGGGGAAAATTACAGTTGATTGTGAAATTGTGTTAAGATTGTTGAATTGAGTAGAGAAAGTAAGAAATTATGGTAATTGAAGCAAAATTTTAGGTGTTCTTGAAGAAGGGATTTTTTTGGAAAAATAATAATAAGAAGAATAAAATTTAAGAATTTGAACAAGATGAGATTGTATAGGAAAGAGATGATATTAATGTTAAAGAGTGAATAGATCATGAATTTTTTATTTTTTCCTTTAATTTAAATTTTGGTAAAATAAATTAAATAAATACATTTTATTTTGAATGATGAAATGAATTGTGTTACAATGTGAAAATTGAAAGAATAGGAAGGAAATTTACAAAAGGAAGAAAAGAATTTTCATGTTTCTCTTTACATTTTATTTTGGCAAATGAAAGGATAATTGGAAGGATTTTATTTATTGAGTGTGTCAATATGGAATGTAGAATAATGATGTGATATACTTGTCAATTCAGGAGAGGCTGCCAGGCCGACACCATAGCAGGGAACTTCGGCTCGAGCTCAGTCGTCAGGTAATTACACGATGCCCGAATTTAATATTGGTCAATATGTATTTTTTTTATTTGATTAATTGTGGTTGATATATTAGAAATTATTATGTTGTTTACTTGAAAAAATAAGATATGTTATGTGATGAATTAATTCATGAATTAATGAGATTAATGCCCTGGTGAATGGACGTGATAAGGAATTAATTCACTGGTTAATGGGATTAGAACCCTGGTGATTGGGTAAATCATTGAATTAATTATTGAATTAATGAGTTTAATGTCATGGTGAATGAGCGTGATGAGAAATTAAGTCCCTGGTTAATGGGATCAGTACCATGGTAAATAGGTAAATTGTTGAACTAATTCCTGATTTAATGGAATTGGTGCCCTGACAAATGGGCGAAATGAAGAAGTACTTCCCTGGTTAATGGGATTTGTACCCTGATGAATGGGTGAAACGTTAAACTAATTTTTAGACTGATGACAATTGTGCTTGTTGAATGGACTAGTAGAAAAATTAGTCATCTATTAGTGAATGTAATGTCGTGGTAATTGTGCGATAGGAATAATTATATTTTGTTGTTGTTAAGAAAAAAAACAAAATTATAGATTATTCTGAAATTTAATTGATATGTAATACTAGATGAGCAAATTAATTTAATGATCTTTTGACTAAATTTACAAAAAGAAAGGAAGAAATAAAGAAAGTAGAAAGAATTTTATGAATGTCTTTTTTTTTATTTGTCTAATTGAATTATTATATTAAATCTATTTTCAGGTACATCCCCCAATCGGACTGAACAGTAGATTAGTTTCCTTATATTTTGTTGGATATCATGTTGTAATGAATGAATTTATCATATTTTTTTTTGTAATATAATGCGTCTACAGTTTATCGAAAGCTCTTTTGTGTAGTATAATCTTAATTATGAATTTATTTCGATTATAATTTCATTAACGGTCCTTATTTGTAAATCTTTGAATTGTGTAATGTACTTTGGTTATAATTTTTAGAATAATCCTTTAGGTTGCATCTATGTAAATGTGGGATATTGAATTGTGTAGACATGTGTGAATTTGATTATTGAGAAGTTGTGATATATTGAGAGGAGGATGTCCTGGATGATAGGACGAGCAAGAGATTTGTTAATTGGGGATTATGGAAGAAGAGTCGATAACTTGGTACCTAAAAATATAGAGGAAACTCTACCGAATTTTTATTGATTACAGAAAAAAATCCCTAATCTTAATTGAATTATTATGTTCTTGCCTTTTGTTTTGAATACAAATGTTGGGGTTGTTACAATATTTTTTGCAAATTGATTAGTTAATGAATATTATCATGGATTTCAATTAGTAGGGTGAAATTATTGTTGTGATTTAAATGGTGCCAAATGACCTTGAATAATGTTGTTTATGCATGAAAACAAGTTGGAAGTTGAAAAGGATTTCCAAGGAATGAAAATCCTCATTGTCTAAAATTTTAGCTATAAAGGAGAGACTATTATGATTATTGATTTTGAGTCTTAAAACAAAGTAATTTGGAGTAGATTCCTTCATGAAAGTTGTATTTCTATGTTTTAGCTTTTTATAGAGACAAATCAAGCCCAAAACAGAGTTTTACAGCTTTAGTTATGATAAAAACACTAGATGGTGTTCTGAGTTGGTTAAGCTAAATCGATCAAAATTAGATAATTTTTAATCTTTGCTTGAAATCACTATGGAGTGATGGTTTTAATAACAAAATTATAAGAATGAATATGAACATGAAAATGAGTAAGAGTATGAGATCCTAATAAAATTCCTTGTGATTGGTTTGAGAATACTAGTTGAATGAGAATTAAATGAAGATGTGATGTTGGTTGTATAGTTGATAGAAACTGAATCCCTGGTGGTATAGGGGAAGCTGTGGGGACTGGACAATTGTATAGAGTGGCAGCACGTGCACCTATTCTAGGTAGGTGATTCATCACCTTACTTTGTAATTATTAGTTTTCCTTAAATATTTGTGTTGTTTATTTAATTGATGTTAAAAGAATGAAGCAAATAAATAAGTTGAGTAATTATTATAAATGAGAATTATTGGTAATTTATGAGAAATTACCGAAATTATTTGGCTAACAAAAGAGGTTAGCCGGATGCTAGGTAATTCGTGTGGAATTACCAGATTGATTGTGGCAGCCAAGATGGGTTAGCCGGATTTCTTGGGTAATTAAGAGAATTATCGGATTTATTGGTTAACAAGGAAGTTAGCTGGATATGGGGTAATTCGTATGGAATTACCGGATTTATGAATTGTCGGATTGATTGGCTAATAAAAGAGGTTAACCGGATGCTGGGTAATTCGTATGGAATTACCGGATTGATTGTGGCAACCAAGATGGGTTAACTGAATTTCTTGGGTAATTAAGAGAATTACCGGGTCTATTGGTTAACAAGGAAGTTAACCGGACATGGGGTAATTCGTATGGAATTACTGGATTGATTGGCTTACAAAAGAGGTCAGCCGGATGCTGGGTAATTTGTATGGAATTACCGGATTGATTTTGGCAACCAAGATGGGTTAGCCAGATTTCTTGGGTAATTAAAAGAATTACCGGGTTTATTGGCTAACAAGGAAGTTAACCGGACATGGGGTAATTCGTATGGAATTACCGGATTGATTGGTTAATAAAAGAGGTTAGCTAGAGACTGGGTAATCCGTATGGAATTACTGAATTTATTGGTAACTGAGGAAGGTTAACCAAATGTGTGGGTAATTATATTAAATTACTAGAATTATTGGCAATCAAGATGAGTTAGCCGGATATTTAAGTTTTGAAGAAATTATTTGAATTAATTGATTGAAGTTAGAAGTAGTAAATTCTAAAGGTTATGAGTAAATTAATTAATATATGACTAAGATATTGAGTAAATTAATTAATGTGGTTATTGGGTATACACAATGACATAGAGATTAGAGGGGAATTGATAGATAATTGGTCACCATAGTGTTGGTGGCTAAGGATACATTACAATGATACTTAGCACCATAAATTGATACTTCGCACAAATTGATATTTGGCACTGTGATGAGGGTGACCAAGGTTATGTGAAGGATGCTTAGTGACCGTAATGTCGATAACTAAGATTGTGTGTGAATGATACTTGGCAACTATGATTACAATGCATATGATGTTAATAAGAAAAATAAAAGGGGTTCGATACAAATGAAAGATTCAGATGACATTGATTAGCTATCCGGGTTTGGATAGTTAATAGTATCGATGAGGTTCATCGGTGCCGACATTTTTTAAATTGATTAGTTGATCCCGGGCAATTAGGTGACTAATGATTTTAGTAAAGATTACTAACATCGGCATGGTTATTCCTGGTTAAGTGAAAAAGATAAGTTGATTAACTATTCCGAGTCGAGAAAATTTAATGATATCAATGGGTCATATTGGTATCGAAAACCATTTCGGGTGTGATTAGTTACTCCAAGTAAGGAGACTAATGATGTCAAGGGTTTTTGATATCAGCAACTTTGATTGTAAACCAGATATGAATAAGATTTGATAAACTATTATGGGGAAGGATATCGACATGTGAATGTAATTGATTATTCTAACCCAATATTGAGAGACTAATGATATTAATGAGGTTCATTAGTATCAGCAATTACCTTAAAAAAAAATAGAGGGGGAATATTGATTGGTTATTCCAAAAGAATGAGATAAAATAATGATATCAAGAGAGAAATATCTTAGTATCAAGTGAGAATTGATTTATAAGGAGATGATGTTTGAAAACCATTGAGTTGTGTTGAGATTTCCAAGATGAAATTATTCTCAGCAAATAAGATATGATATTAAATAGATATTGGTAATAGATGAAAAATATATGTTGTAAAAGAGGTTTATGCCTAATTTTATGTATCAAAAGAAATTCTATGGAAATTATTACCTGTCATTGTTATTGTTTATTGTTATATTTTTATATTTATGTGTACACGTTAATTTCTATTTTCAGGTCCATCAGGGTCGTGTTAGGAACGATATTGGTTTAGTTACATTTTGCTTTTGATAATTATTTATAAATTAAGAGTCTTATCTCTTAAAACTTGAAATGTAATATTAATCCGCAAATTTGAATGTATGACTTTAATTTAATGTTTGTAACTTAAGTACCTATTTAACAATGCATGTTTATAGTTGAAATCGATTCTTTCACTTGAATTACATTATATGATGTTATTGAATAAGATGTGTTATGTTGATAATGATGAGTTGAGTTGAGATCCATGATGATTGGATCGAGATGTGAAATAAAATTGGAAGTGTAATATGATTTTGTCGATAACTTGGGACCTTCCAGTATAGGGAAAACTCTGCTGAAATTTTGGAGGAACCTATATAGAAAAAAATTACCTGAAAATTTCTAATGTATCATGGAAAAAGATGTAGGAAATCGGGGTTGTTATAAGCTCCATGCAAAAAAATAGGCTATATAAGGCCAAAACCAAAATATGCAGGAAAGGTTAAAAAAAATAAACCACATAGTGGAGGTGTCTAAGCTAACCCAACCAACAACACAAAGCAACCAAAATTCATATCAAAACCCAGACTCCAAAGGAGCCAAAAGCAACGCCGAGTAGCTTAGCTAGTAGAAACCAGCAAGCAGATCAACAAAGACAGAGAGAGCACAACAAATAGCAAATCACCTTCCAGCAGAAACCAGAGCATCCAGCAAATAGAAGAGCGAGCGCTGGAAGAAACACCCATCAGCATAAAACAACAAGAATGACAGCAAGCCATGCGATAAACAAGCCAGAAGAAAAATGAAAGACCAACAGAAGAGACTCTCCCAGCCATTCCCAAAACCCTAGCAAAAAAGCAGGAAGTAGAAACAGATGAAGTTGCAGACATCCTAGACAAGCAGAGAAACATCACAGCTAGAAGTAATAAGAAATATCCACATCAACATGAGATACAAAGTAAAAAAAGAGGAAGAAAGTAAGCTTTCAAAGAGACTAGAATATAGATAACCAAATCTCATGTAAAGACATTCTAGAGCTCAGCCTAAAACACTATAAGCTAAAGGATTAGATTCATGGAAGTACAAAACTGTGTAAAAGAGAATTTGAAACATGCGGAGTAAATAATCAACAGATTTAACAATATTGTCAAAAACTCTTTTGTTCCATTCTCCCCAGATCAGATACACAACCAAGGCTAAAGAAACTCTACACATTCTTGACTGTAACCCCTTCTTATTAGCATTAAGACCTCGGAGTGCACTATGTAGCCATGCTCCTATTAATCTGCAACCAAGACTTAACCTTCCTCCAGAAAAAGGAAGTCCAATCACAAGCAAAGAAAAGGTGGGTGTGAGTTTCATCATGTTGCCTACAAAGAGAAAAAAATGTTGTCAGATGAAGCAGGCCATAATATGTCTTTTGTTTTCAGCCTTTCAAGCACAGCTAGTCATAGGATGAAGTTGTGATGAGGCATTAACCATTGCTCTTAAATTGCATTGCACCATCAAAATAGGACACTCTTAAATCTAAAACGTTTATGAGCATTATTAGAGAAGGAGCCCAAATTATTCTGCCAGCATTGAAGCATGCTAACTGCTTCAGCAGTGCCACCATAATCATGAATCAGCTGATCTTTTAGGAGAAAAATAGACTTATAGATTGGAGAAGAAGTTTTCTGGAGCTTAGAAGTCCATAATGTATGACGAGCTAAGTAGTAATGGTAAACCCATCGAAACCAAAGAGAGTCAGTTTTAAGATGGATATTCTACAAGTGCTTTAACAAGAAGTTTTTGTTTCTGGCTTTAAAATCAAGAAGACCCAAATCCTCTTCGCATTTAGGCAAGCATACATTTTTCTAAACAACGAGTGTTAATTTATTACTTGTAAGGCTCCTACTCCACAGAAAATTTCTACACAGGGAGGAGATACGACTGAGAACTAGTAAAGGTATGAGGAAGATACTAATCCAAAACTAAATCATCCCACTTAAAACAGAATGAATTAGCTCAAACCTACTAGTATAAGACATGTGCTTCCCCATCCAACTCCGTATACATGCCTCTAACTTATGTAGAAGAGGATAGAATTGGCTAGCAAGCAGCATGTGAGGACTTAATGGCATCCCAAGATACTTAAAAGGAAAACTGCCTTCACAAAAACCTTTATGTTGCAGGATATCATGCTTGGCAGCCTCTCCAACTCCACTAAAGAAAATGGAAGATTTATTAGCATTGATAACTAATTTGGACATCCTCCCAAAAACCAAAAGTTGCTTAAATAAAATATTCATTGAGGGTAAATCACATCGGCAGAGTAAAAGGATATCATCTGCAAAAGCAAAGTGGCTTAAACCGAGGGAGCTACACTTTGGATTGAAGTGAAAATCATCCTTTTGAGAGGCCACGTTAAGCATCCAAGATAAATACTTCATACACACAATGAATAGGTAAGGTGATAAGGGATCACCTTGCCTTACACCACATTTGCCTTCAAAAAAACCAAATAGGTTACCATTAACAGCCACAAAATAGGATGAAGTCTCAACACACTTCATGATTAAGTGAACAAAATGAGTTAGGAAGCCTAGCAATAGAAGCAGATGCTTAATAAAAGGCCACTAAACAGAATCAATAGCTTTCTTGAAGTCAATCTTGATGAGGTATCTAAGAGAGGCTCGTTTTCGACCATAATACCGGAGGAGCTCCTGCAAAAGATTTATGTTGTCAGCCATATGGCATTCACTCAACCTATCTCTGCACCAATTTTATACACTAAAAAAGATATTTTCCTAAGCGATTTAAGGTTTGATTTATGGTTGGGTTGGGTGTTAACAAATATTTTGCTCAACACATTGGTGTTTTTTACGCTAAATGGATAGTTTAACTCAATTTAAGGTCATGTTAAGTTGTAACTTGTAAGCTAAAAGAAGGTTAAATGCTAAATTAACAATTCTTATAACTTTATTTGGTGCTTCCTAGATAGAAAGGAGGGGAGACAGTTTGAAAGTTTAAGTGCGTGTTTGTTTTTGTGGTAGCTTTGGCATTTTAGATGTATTGCGGTTATTTAGTATATGGTAAAAATAAAAAGTAATGGTAGAATTAGTAGGATCCATCAATAAATGAGTTCCAACTTATGGTTCATGATAAGTAATGTGTACTAGTTTTTTCCTTTAAGACTCACACAATAGCTTCTTTTTTTTTTCGTTGAAACCTTGAGAAACTTAAATAACCTTGCTTCTCCCGTAATTGTTACACAAATGAGAGAGTAGCAGAACACTCAAGTTAGATTATTGTAGATCTACAAATCATCTCCCAGATTTAGAATTGCATAACTTCAAGAAACAACCCCCTAAAGATCTTTAAATCATCTCTTGTATTTTTTTAATGAGTTTCAGTTAATATCTTATCAATTTGCATGCATGATTTGTGTTCTCTTGTTTTTGTTGCTTGTTATATTGAATTTGTCTTCTTGCTAGCTTGGATATGTGCTTACACCTTTAGAATTTTCTGGTTTTTCTTTCTTGTTTCATATTTTTCTTAGATATGAGAAATAACATGAAATTACTAGATAGAATTTTGATAGTGGTTAAGATGAATAGAAAACAGGTGGTAAGAGAGATAAATGGTGATTGAGGGAAAACAAAAAAGAAACTGGAGATGTAACGTGATGATTTTGCAAAGGGTGGGCCTTTCAATATGTAATTGCAAACCATAGAAAGTTTTGAGCCGTTTGGATCTAGGTTATCCTTTTATCTTTAATCTAGCAAAAGAAATTAAAAAAGAAGAAGCATGAAACATATTAATATTAATTATTTATATGAGCCAAATTTCTTTGAAACTTTGCTTGTTGGAGATGTCGGTGGTAAAACAAAGTCTTTTAAGAAAATAAGATTGAAGAATGTATTAAAGGAGTGCTTTCAGGTTTTTTAAATAATTCATAAAAAAAAAATTTATCAACTAATGAACACAAATAAGATTTGTTGTTTGGATTTAATTTTGTTGATGCTAATAGGAAGATAAATGTTTCTGAAGATGATTTATCAATTTATGTACATCTTTCTGGTTCTCTGTTTGGAGTTGACTTTAATGATGTGAATTTCTTTAGTTTTTTTTTGTGAGTGAAGAGTCTAAAGAAGCTGGTAATGAGAAGGAAGAGTTAAATGATAAGTTTATTGTCGGTGATATTGTCAGGCTTAAAATAAAAAATTAGTTTTAGTGCCCAAAAAAAATTTATGATGTTTAAATGATAAGTTGTTGCTTAACTGAACTCATATGTGTGAATGATGAAATTGCCTTGATTTCCATTTTTTTTCTTTTTTTATGACAGGTTGAATTTGATTATCATTCCAATTTTATTCCTAATAATTTTTTAATCGATATTGTTCTCTTAAGAAAATAAATGGTTGAATGGTTTCTTGTGGTTTCTTGTAACTTAATGGTGATATAAATAACCTTAACTTTCTATCAATCCTATTATTAAGGATTTGAAACCATGATCCAAAATTAACGGGATATGACCTACACTAATTTTAGGCAAGTAAAGATATTACTAATATTTACAAAAAAAATTATTAACACTCCTCCTCAAGTTGGAGAGTGAATATCATGAAGTCCTAACTTGTTGTGCAATGTCACGAATTGATCCTTCCCCAAGGCCTTCGTAAAAACACCTATTAATTGGAAGTGTGTAAGTACATATGAAGGACTAATTATTCCAGCTTGTAGTTTTTCTCGAACTATGTGACAATCAATTTCGATGTACTTTGTATGCTCATGAAAAACAGGATTAGCTGCCATATGTAAAACTACCTGATTATCACAAAATAATGATGCAGAAGCTGTCTATGGGATTTTTAAATCTTGTGGTATAAAGAGTAACCAAGTTAGCTTCAAACATGTGTTGGTCACGGCTCGATATTTAGCTTCTGTTGATGATCTTGAAACATTAGCTTCTTTCTTGAATTTCAATGAGATAAGTGAATTTCCAAGAAAAATACAATATCCTGTAACCGATCTCCTTGTTGCACGACAACCTCCCTAATCTGAATTATAAAAAGCCTTTAATGTAAGCTTGTTGGTGGCAGAAAACAACAAACCCTGATCTGGAGTCCAGTTGATGTATTTAAGGACCCGTATGGTGGCATCCCAATGAGTTTTGCGGCGCTGATGTATGAATTCACTTATTGTTTGAATAGGATAGACTATATCAGACCTTGTGATAATAAAGTTGATCAATCGGCCAACCAGTCTCTTGTATTTGTTTGGATCATCCAGTAATTTTCCATTTATGGGAATGAGTTTCAAATTATGTTCCATTGGGAACTTGTCTGGACGTGCAACTAGAAGTCCTGAATCTTGCAAAATATAAAGTGCATACTTTCTTTGAGACATGAAAATACCTTTCTTGGAATGAGAGAATTCATTGCCCAAAAAGTATTTCAAATCTTTGAGATCTTTGATGCGGAATTTTTTGAGACATGCCATTTCTTGAAGATTATTTCTCGTAAGAAGTATGTCGTCGACAAAGATAAGAACTGTAGTAAATAAAGTGCTTTGAGCCTTGGTAAAAAGGGAATAGCTTTGGATTGTTGGTAACCGGCCTGTTAAATGGTATTTGAGAAGGTGGAAAACCAGTTTCTGAAAGCTTGTTTGAGGCCATAGAGTGACTTGTTAAGCCGACACACAACATTCTCCCCCTGTTGGCGAAGACCAGAAGGATGCTCCATATACAACACCTCATGTAAATTGATATGGAGAAAAGCATTCTGGATGTCTAATTAGGGGATAAACCAATGACGAGCGGTAGCAATAGTAAGAAGACAACGAAGAGTAGAGAGCTTGGTAGTAAGAGAGAAAGTCTCTTGATAATCAATGCCCTCAACTTGAGTGTAGCCTTTAGCAATAAGCCTAGCCTTATAGCGCTCAATGGTGCCATCAAACTTGTATTTGATTTTATAGACCCATTTGTAGTAGGTGTGATTATGCTGCAAAGCCTCTAATTTTGCAGTCATGGCATGACACCAATTTGGATCAAGAATAGCCTGAGTATAGGATGTAGGTTCTGTGAAACCTATAATCTTACCAAGGAAGGCACAATAGGAGAAGATAAATGATAGTAGGTAAAGAAGTGGGAAGAAGATATCGAGTACTTAATGCAAAACAAGGGGCTAAGGTTAACGTGGTTAGACATGTGGTAGTTTGTATGCCATGCTGGAGGATGCTTAGGGTGAGTGGGCTGCCGGGTAGGAGGAAGGGGAATAGGTTGACTTGTATGTATAAGGGTGGGTTTGATGGATGATAATAGTACATGTAAGTGGATGTGTGTGAGGAACAGAGGTGAGGTGGGTATGTCAGGTGTTTGTGGTGGGTCGACATTTGGGTTAGGCGTATTGATTAGTAGGTTGGAAGTATCGGCTAGTGGTGTCCAACTGTTAAGGAAGCCAAAGGAAAAGGGATGCTAAGGAGTTTGTAAGGTAGGTGAAGCTAAAAACAGAGAGAAAGGGAATGAATTTTCACATAATCGAACATCGCGAGCTGTCAAAGAATTTATTTGTCTCTAAATTGTAAAGTTTGTAACCCTTTTAGCTAATAGGATATCCAACAAAGACACAACGTGTGGCATGGGGGGTTAAATTTTTTAATAGGATGGACAATAGTTGCATAACAGAGACAACCAAAAACTTTCAAGTGGTCGAGTGAGGGGGAATGATTGTATAACAATTCAAAAGGTCATTTATTGGAGAGTAATGAATGAGGGTAATCAGCTAATGAGACAGATAGTGGTCAAGACACACTCACCCCAGAAAATAAGGGATAGGCGTGTAAACCCTCTAGCGAAAAATCATAAATTGACTAGTTTTATGTAAAAAGAAAAATTCATAACTCTCAATTAGATTATCATAAAATTATGAAAATTTACATGGAGCCTTATAATATGATGCCTTAACTTGGGTTAAAATTTCAGAAGTTTTGGAGAAATTTGGAAATTTGACGAAAAATCACAATTTGACCAGTTTTACGTTATTGGACGTAATTTTCAATCTAACCATTAGATTGAGCTGAGATTTTACGAGAGACCTTAAAATATATTGAATAAAATCTAGTTAAAATTTCATTAGTGCTAACAAAAAAAAATAAGGACCATCAAATAGAAGCAAAAGGACTCATTAAGAGTAAAATGGTTATTTGCCATTAAAAAATAAAACAAATATGCTCTCTCTTCCTTTTATATGTTGTCGACTGGGCAAAAGCAGAATGGGAAAAGAAAGAAAAGAAAAAGCGAGAGAAAAAGAGAGAAAAGGGAAAAACATAAAACCAAGGAAAAATAAGAAAAGTGAGAATAACCTTGTAAACTTACAAAGTCTAACTTATAAAACACTAATATAAGGAAGAATCGAGTGAATGATAGAGGAATTGAGAGAGGGAATTTGGCTAACCTTGGGAGAGCAGAGAAATTGGAAGAAAGTCAACTAGTAAACATGAGAAGTTTGGATTTAATATTTGATTTAAATGTTTTTAAGCTTACTTGATTAAGTTAGGAAGTACTTTTATGGAATTTTACTTTGATTTCCCTTAAATCCTTGATTCTCGAACGTAGGGTTCTTATGGGAATTTTGGGGAATTAGGAGGGGAAGGAAAAATGATAAAGTTGAAGTGGAATAACATGAAAACAAGTTCAAATAACAAGTTAATGAATAAAACTTTGGGGGAGGAAAAGGAATATGACATTCGGCCAAATGAAGGAAGAGTGGAGTGGAGGAATCAGTTTTGATGTTAATGTTTATGAAACTATGTATAATCATAATAATTTAAAAATAATTTCATAATCTTAAACATATTATTCAATACTCGACATTCATAAAGAAATGTTTGAGATTTCATGACATTATAGTTTGAGGATGTTACAAGGTGAGACTAAAAAAGTAATGCACGTGCAACAGTGAGAATGTGACGATGGTTGCGTTCGACGGCTCCATTTTGTTGAGAAATGTAAACATAAGTGCGCTGATATGTAATGCCATTATTTTGAAAAAAAAATCCCTCATAAAGAAAAACTCAGACCCGTTGTCTACCCAAATGGTTTTAATGTTGGCATGAAATTAAGTATGGGCAAAAGCAATTAAAATTTTAAGGAGGTTTTGGATTTCAAATTTATGTTGCATCAAAAATATCCATGTGCATCTAGTAAAGTCATCCACAATGGTGAGAAAGAAACATGCCCTTGAATTTGTGAGAATTTTGTGTGAACCCCTAATATCACTTTGTAACAAATCAAATGGACCTTTAGTGGATATTGAACTTAGAGAAAATGAAAGTCTTGTTTGTTTGGCTATGGGAAAAACACTACAGTTATTATAAAAAAAATAGTATTGGAAGGCAATAATGAACAAGCTAATCTAAGACAAGAAGGAGACAAGTGTCCAAGTCGCATGTGCCATAAATGAGAGGAGAGAGAAACTTGACATGAGACAAGTGTTCTTTGCAACAGAGACATGTAATAGAGACCACTATGCTGTTTACCCAAGTCAATCATCTTCCTCGTAGCCAAGTCCTACAAGACACATAAGGTAGGGAACAAAATGGCACAGCAATTTAGAGAATTAGTGAGTTTACTAACAGACATGAGATTTAGATTAAAAGATGGAACACAAAACTTTATCTAATGTGATATTGGAATTGAATGGTATGGTGCCAGTGGAAATGATTGGGGCATAAGAACTAGTGGGTAAATTAATAGTGAGAATTTATGATGATTCAATTTGAGTGAAAAGTATGGAGTCATAAATGATGTGATCAGTAGCTCCACTATCTAAAATCCAAGGATTGGTGAACACATAATTTATGGAAGGGATGAAAAAAGAAGCCAAACCTGCAGCATTTTCATAAGCATTGCTATTATTAGAGGAATGAGTTGAACTGATCATAAAAACAACCTATGCTAGTTGTTGGAGTTGCTCTACAAAGAGCCCATGTAAAAGATTGGTTTGAGAAGCCAAATGGGTTAGCGTGTTGAAGATATGTGACTAGCCCCCATGTATTGGAGCTATATCTACTGCGTGGGCAGTAGGAAAAGACCCACATGGATTGCAGTTCCTTTTTGACCCGTGACGTTGTTGCTTGGATTGATTATGCCTTGAGTTCTTGTGTCATTGGGTACCTATGTCCCATTTTTAAATTTACACCTATCCTTAGTGTGGTCCCTCCTGTCATAGTAGTTGCAATGAAATTTAAGGGCCTGACATTCTTCAATTGTATGACTGTTTCTATCACAATGCTCACAGTGTTTGTTTGTGGAATTATTCGACATATTGTTTGATCGGCTATGAATCGTAGCTTTAATAGGAAAAAAAATTTGTTGATCCTGATGTTATTTGTCGTTATGTTTCATCTTGAACAACTAGTGAATAGGCTTGGCGAACATTAAGCAATGGAGACATCATGAGGATGTTGCTACGAACACCGTTGTAAGTATCATTGAGGCCCATAAGGAATTGCATCATTCGATCTTTTTCCTTTTGTGCATTGTGTGCTTTCATCTCGTTACATGTGAGAGGGGTTTGATATGTTTCTAATTCATACTAGAGATCTTTGAGTTTTTTGTAGTAGTCTGAAACTGTCATGGTGCCTTGTGAGAGAGAGGCGATGGATTTCCATATCTGATATATGGTTGGTGCATTCTTTTGTGAAAACTGGTCTTTGAAATCTTGCCATACTTGATGAATAGTCTTGGCATGAACGACTGCTTTGGCCAGATCGTGTTCAACCTAGTGAGCAAGCCATGATAAAATCATATTGTTGCATCGATTCCAGAGAGCATATTCTGTTGGTTGTTCAGTTTTTGAAGGAGGTTGAATGGATCCATTGATAAAGCCAACTTTGTTCTTGGCTATGAGAGCATAAATCATGGATTTACTCCAAGATGGGTAATTGATGCCATTCAATTTTATTGGAACAAGCATAAGACTGGGGTGATCTGATTGATGAACGAAGTATGGATGTGTCGAATCCGTATCGGGATTTTTGAAATTGTTTCTAGTGGTGTTTGATTGGACAAGGTTGTTAAAGGTGGCTAAGGTATAGAAATGGTCAAATATCAGGGTGATGCTCTGATACCATCTTAAGAAAATAAATGGTTGAATGGTTTCTTGTATCTTAAGGTTAAATGGTACCGCATATATATACAGCCTTAACTTTCTATCAATCCATTAAAGCTTTGAAACCGTGATCCAAAATTAGCGGGATATGACCTACACTAATTTTGGGCAAGTAAAGATATTACTAACATTTACAAAGATATTTCTTAATATGTTCCACGTTTGTAAAATCATGAATAACAAAGGCCTTCTCGAATGGATTATGCTCGTGATGAGATTGCAACTATTTTAATGGGACAACAAAAAATAGAATTGTAATGTTGCATTATTGTATATATGATGTATAAATAATTCAATGCACATTAATGTAATTACAAATTAAGAAATTAATACATGTTTTTTTAGTCATTTTACTAGTGATATCATTTTCAACTGCAATTTTAATCAAATATTTCTAAACTGTTTTTTATCTGACCATAATTTCAACTATATTTTTAACCAAATACATATTTTAATCCAACCAATCACAATCAAAAATGATTTTTATAAATTTATTTTTTTTAAAATCCAACAACAAAAACTATCACAAACCAAACACACTCTTCCAAGCGAGATGGTTGTTTGAGTGTGCTTGATTTTGATTCTCTTTTGTTGCTCGACGTTACTTGTTTCTCTAGGTGGTTATTCCTTTAGTTGCTGCTGCAGTGCTGCGTTGGTTTTTGGGTTCCATTGATTCTATTGATGTTTATTTAGTTATTTATTTTTGTCTTGGTTTGTTATTCTTTATGGGATTGGGTTCGGGGTTATTGGTCTCCACGAAAGCCTTTTGGAGTATAGCATGCTTATTAAGGTTCTGTCCTAGGTTTCGTACTGTTGTCTTTGTGCTTCAAGAGATTTTTGTTTTTAGGCTCTATGGATTTTGGATTCTATGTTGTTCTTGTTTGTTGTTTGCTAGACCTTTCTATTTATACCCACACTCACACATCCCATGTACCATGCATATAATGTCTGTGATTTGTTGCATTTGTGGACACTGGTTTGTGAAGTGCTTTGGTACTGTTGCTGCTCTCATAAGCTGTACGTGCTGGACTGTTAGTTCACTGTTTTTCTCTCTTTTTTCTGTTATGTCCTGAATTTCTTTGGTCTGACTTTGCATATTGTTGTTTATGTTTTGACTTGCTTACCTTTGTGCATTCAATTGGTTGCTTTTGGCCATTCCTGTTATAATCTGTGCTGACACGCTGCTTGCCTCTTGCATTACCTTTTGGCCATTCCTGTTACTTTTTTGTCATGGAACTTCCTGTTTGTTGTATGACTCTTCTTTCATTGTTTTTTGATGCCTTTCCCTTCTTTTATACAAAAAAAAAAAAGTGATATGCTTTTGTCTCCATTAGAGAGCACGTACGTTGTCGCTGCTTCCATTTGTTGTGCATTGCTCTTTTAATAATTAATTGGCAGAGTGTTGAACACAAGCACGTCTTCCCCTTACATATAAGATTTGACCACTTATCAGCCTCCCTAGAAAGTGATTTAGTTCTGTGTTTTTTTTCATCTTTTAATGGATGAGAAAAATATGGCTATATGCTCTACTAAATGCTTGGCACTTGACAGCTAGAGGTATGGAACAATGACCAAGGATAAACATGGTAGAAGAAAATCAAACTATAATGGCGAAGAAAATCTCCCAGTACAGTTTAATCTCGAGAAAAGCATGATTTGGTTATAATATAAGATCTAAGATATGGATTTGGTTGTAAAATATTAGAATTTTACTCTTAAAAGAGGATACCAGATATTTTGAACAAAATTTGGGAATATAGTTTGATTTTCTTCATTGCTAGAAGACAATTGCTTACAGATGATTTCATTCATGGCTCATCTATTGCAAATACACATGTTCTTTTTTCTTTTCTTTTTTCTGTCTATGGATGAGAGCTCAGACAGGTAGTTGGCACATTGTGCCTAATGAAGTGAAAAAATAATAATTAAGCTTTGGGTTTGAACATACATAGTGCTTTTAGAATGGACGACGAGGTTTGAGCATAGGATTTTCTCTTGCATTGCACCATAATGTTGATCTTTTTTTGGCGTTGATTTTTGATCTGGTTCATGATTTCTTTGTTCGACGAAAAAAGAGAGAGGTATTTTGTGCATGCTTTGCAGCAGGACTTACGTTAGATTTGTTTTTGTTCAAGTCAGCTTCATTAACTGGCTATGAACTTGGAAGAGTCCGACGTCGTGTGCCAGTTTTTCTCTTTGTTTTTCATGAAAGAAATTCAGATGTGCTAAAAAACTTGCTCAGCAACATGAATTGTATTTTGTACGGTGAGAAAATGCATGCCCTCTAACTTAGTTGTTTTAAGCTGGATTCATTTGATCTTCTCTTTTTTCACCCTCTGACTTTGCAGGCCTTCATCTGCTGTCATTTGTTTTTCTGTCCAGCGTGCCTCCTACCAATTTTACTGGTTGTTTATGCTTACTATCTAAAGGTTATCATGACCACCCTTTCTTCTTCTTCTTTTCTTTTCTTTTTTTCATTAGAAAGACTTGGATAATAGCATAAATAGAGTAATTAATGAGGAACTTTCTTGCCTGTTGATGTTGTCCACTGCGAATCAAGTGTTGCAAGAAAAAAAAGATTGGATTGTTGCGTAGCATGTCCCACTGTCCAATTAGCATTTTGTTTTTGTTCCTTTTCACGTTTGGTGTTAGAAAATGATATAAATTATATCTTGAGACCTCACCTAACCGCTTAAAGTATTAAGTTAAGATAGTTTCTTGACATGGCATGGTATCAGAGTCTTGATGATCAAGCAGTCACGAGTTCGAATCTCATCATCCCCATTTATTTGATAAAAAATTATGCACAAGGTAATGTGGCTAAAGAGCTTTCACTTGAGGGGGTATGTTAGAAAATGATATAAATTATATCTTAAAATCTCACCTAACAACTTAAACTTTTGGGTTGAGACGGTTTCTTGACATGAAACTTGGTTTTGCGCTCCATTTCAGCTACAATCTTTTTGAGCAAGATGGCCTTTTTTTATTTTTCCCTGCATCCATTAGCGGAAATGGTGATAGACTTTTAATATATAAGTAGTTTTATAAGAATGCGGATGTGTGATTGCCGATATGTATTCTCTTCTCTTGTATTCTCTTCTCTTGTAATTTGAGATTTTGAAGGCATGTAACGCGTGTAATTCGCTAATTACACTTGCATGAAAAATTATGATATTTTCATGTCTAAAGTCATTGGACTTCGGTTATTAACTATTGTACTTAAAAAGGGCGCGCCATGCAACACACCTCCGGTGAAGGAGGCTTTTTTTATTCTTTACATTTAACTACTATAGTAAAAACTTTTGGAGCGTAACCTTCTTCATTGTTTATTATACTGTAACTTAAAAGGCTTGAGAAAAATATTATCTTTATATTGCGGATACAAATTTATTGTATTATGGATAGCAAGGTAGATATAAAATATTTTTGCTGGGAATGACACCGTAGTATCATAGAGGTATTGTCTTTGATGTTTTTTAGTCCAAAAATGTTGAAGGGGCATTGTCTTTTTTATTTTCTATGCTAAAATCTATTGGGTCTAGTTAGCCAATCAAATCCAAATCGCTTTCAAAAGGTGTTGGGTCTGGTTTGGCAACCAGAGCCAACGCTATTGGATTCGACTTTCAGCCAGACCACTACAACATTTAACAGTTTTACCGACGGAATTTTTCTGTCAATGTAAGATACATATTCCATCGGTAATTAATTTACCAATGAAATCACCGACGGAAATACTCCGTCGGTGAATCTTTTATCGGTAATTTTTTGTCCGTTGGTAATAAAAAAATATTATTATTGACGGATTTACTGACAAAACAGATGTGTCGGTAATAATATTTTTTTATTACCAACGGATATACCGACGGAAATTCCATCGGTAATTATTTAAAAAAAATCATATTATAAAATTATAAAATTATTAAATTAACATAAATCAACACTCTATAATATATACTCAAAATGCTTGGAAAAAAGAATAAGAAAATCAACTCAAACAAATTTGCAAAAAATAAATAAAACAAAAAAATAAATTCAACTAAAATAATTCATATGAAAAAAATGAAGTTCAAATTGCTAAAAATTTAAAAATTCTATAAATAAATCAACTAAAAATTGATCTCATATGAAAAACAAATCTCACAACAACATTTATACAATTATTAAGAACAAAAACAATTAAAAATAAAATATAAAACAAATATAGTAAAAAAATTCATGAAAAAAGAAAAATTTTATGTAGTTGCAAGTGAAGCTAAGGGGAGAGAGAAAATTTCATAAAGCATATTAATTAAAAAAAACTAAGAGGATAAAAGAAGAAAGAAGAAGAAGACATACCCGAGCATGGAGGAAAAGAGAAGGAGATGAGGAGAGAAAAGAAGAGAAAGAAATAGATATTGATGTTTTTTACATATAGTGAAGAAGAAGAAGAAGAAGAAGAATAAAAAATGAGTCTGTCTCTTGTGAAATAAGGGGATTCAGGCTTTTTATTGGGGCGCGTTAGCGACGGATAATTGAATTTTAATATTTTTTAATTATTTCATCGGTAATTTCATCGATAATATTTAATTTAAATTTTCAATTTCGTAAAACGTTTTCAGAAACCGCCAACAATTACCGATGATTTTTCAATTCATCGGTGATTCCATCTATAATATTTAAATGAAAATTTTAAATTAATTGAATTTTTTCAGAAAACCACCAAATAACACCAACGACTTTTCAATCCATCAGTGATTTTGTCCGTAAAAAACAACAATTAATAGTACAATTGGAAAGTGAACAGTTCTGGAGCTCTCTAGAAAATACCGACGGAAAATACCGACAGAATTTTCCGTCGGTGATTCCTTTTATAATTGACATGATGAATAGTGTTCACAATTTATCAACAAATTTACTGATGGATTTTACTGACGGAATTTATTCCCTCGGTATTTCTGTTTGTATTTATCGATTTTCTAGTAGTGGACCCACCAATCTTGAGCATGGTTGGACAGCTAGATTGGGTCTGGTTGGGTAGTCAAATTAGATCTGGCTTGATAGCCGAACACAATGTTATTGGGTCTTGCTGGACCGCCAAATAGTTCCATTTTTATTTTTTTGCCTCTTTAGATTTTGTTTCTCTTATTTAATGTTTTTTTCATATGGTAAAGAGGAAATAAATTGATGAGATTTTTTTATATTGTACAAAAGTGGGGTGATGATAATTTTTTTTTCATTTGAGGTTGGATTGAATTTACTTATTAAAGTATGTTTGTTTTTGCGTTTTAAAAATGCTTTTAAAAAAATTAAATTTTTTTTATTTTTTTCTTTAATTCAAATTAATATTTTTTTTTAATATTTGTGTATTATATTGATATGATGATATAAAAATAAATGTTAAAAAATAAAATAAAATAAAAATTCGATATTTTTTTAAAAAAATATCTTAACAAATAACCATTACGTAATAATATAATAACTAACATATTTGTCCGCACTCTGTAGCGGGTCAATAACAAAAACAATTTCCAAATATAAAAATGTTTGACTTAGGTTAAAATCACGAAATGTATTTGCACCATCACTATCTTCAAATAAAGTATTTTCTACAATAGGGATAGATTGAATTTCCTTATCAAAGCATGTTTGCTTTTGCGTTTCGAAAATGCTTTAAAAATTTTTGATTTTTTTGAATTTTTTTGTTTAATTCAAATTAATATTTTTTTTATGTTTGTGCATTATTTTGATGTGATGATATAAAAAATAAATGTTAAAAAATAAAAAATATTATCTACATATATATTTTTTAAAAAATATTTTAACAAATAACCATTATGTAATAATATAATAACTAGCATATTCATCCGTGTTCCACAACGGGTAAATAACAATTTTTTTTCAAATGTAAAAATGATTGAATTGGGTTAAAAGCACGAAATGTATTTGCACCATCACCATCTTCAAATAAAATATTTTTTATAGCAGCACCATGAATAAGATATTTCTAATTTGTTTTTTTTCGTTGTAAATATTTTTTTTCTCTTATTGAATTTTTTTTTCATACTGCAAAGAAAAAATAAATTGATGCAACTTTTTTTATATTGTACGAAAGTTAGGTGATAATAATTTTTTCATTTGAGATTAGGCTAAATTTCTTTACTAAAGTATATTTGTTTTTGCCTTTCAAAAATACTTTAAAAAAAATTGAAATGTTTTTATTTTTTTCTTTAATTCAATTTTTTTTATTTTTTGCATTTTCCCTATTTTTTTTTCTTTTTAATTTTATCATTCAACATTTGCTTGATTTTAAATTTACCTTTATAAATTATTTCGATTTGTTTTTTATAAGATTATCACAATCTCAAACAAACTTCCTGATATGTGGATTGTGCTCGATTTAATGTACGTCTATTTTTATTATAGTATAATTAAATAAAAAATATTTTTTAAAAAATAAAGTTCTTAAATCTAATATAGTTTATCAATCAGATTGCAGATTTAGCGAGTTAAGAAGCGAAATTTAGGTCAATCTGATATCATTGTCTCAAATTGTTTTTAAAAAAAACAGAAGTCATTATGAATCTTTTCTAAAGCCAGACCACACTTGTACCCGCCAAGTTAACTGGTTCATATTAAAATAATTTTTATGTAATTTAATTTTAATCTTGGGAAGATTTTGAAGTTGATATATTGAATCTAGTTTACTAATAATACCAAATAATTATATGAGACCTGACTATTTTTTCTTACATTATTTATTTCTTAATTCGAGCAGCAATACTATCAGATTTTAAAGAATAAATTCGTATAATTTCGGAGAATTGATTTAATAATAAAAAAGTATACATGGTTTATTAGTTTTTTTAATACAAATGTTAAAGACACCGTTCGACAAATTGACATGCAAGCCAATAAAAAAAAAATTATTTTTTTTTTAAAAAAAAACCCTATCATTGAATGAAAGAAAGAAAGCAGAAGGAGGTTAAACGTCATATAATAAAAGACTAGTATATTGGCATGCAAATTTTCATGGGTTGGACTAATTTAAAAAATATATATAAAAAAGTTTTAAGTGTATCAAGAATTTTTTAATAGTATTATTAAACCTGACCAAGTGGATTAATTTTAAAACCTCTCAACTCAACTCTTTGTCTAACTCAAGTTTTTAATTAAACTGTGTACATGAGAGTTAGTTCGACTTAAATTGATTGATTTCATAAGTTCAAATGCAATCTTGATTATTGATAAAAACACGACTTAACTTTTAAAAAAATTTCAAGATGATAATTTAAAAAAAATGTTGACACAATAACATATTGGATTAACCCCCCACTGCGACCCGAGGAACTCTATTGGGTTTAATAACTTTTTTTAATCAATTATATGATAAAAATAGATGTTCATAAAATTACCAACCTAAAAATAGACACTTATTTGAGACAATTATCCCTAGAAATGAAACAAAAATCAATAATACAATTCATTTCCCAATCAATCTAATATTAAATGATGAAATAAAAAAATAATAAGTTAAAAACAATTAAAAGGCCAAAAAAACATATCCTATCGGTAGGTAAACTCATCAAATCCGTGAATCGGGTAAGCCGAGCTAGTACGTCAAACCTGTGAACTGGGTTATAGACTCCACTAGGATTATAATTTTTAAAAAACTATTTTTTATTTAACTATATAGTAACAAAAATAGATGATAGCGAAATCAAACACCAACCCAATACCGAGATTTTTTTTGATCGTGATAGCCTTAGAAAAGGCGAAACAAAACAAATTATGAAACTGAATTCTCAATTATCCTAGTATCTAAGGATTAAAAAAAATCTAATTTAAAAAGTTAAACTTGTCAGACCCTGCTAACCAAGTCAAGCAGCCAAACTTGTGGATAGGTTCATAGACTTTATAAAGTTTAATAATATAAGTTTTTTTAATTATTTTTTTAACCATATGAAAAAAAAATAGATGATAAAAAAGTCAACTTCAATTAAAAAAAAAAACCCCACCAAACTCATAAACCAGGGCAACCTCGATTATCCTGGCAAATCCGTAAATCATACTAACCTTATAGAAAGGTAAAATAAAAGGAAATAAATTATGAAGCCAAATTCTCAACCATCCAAATATTAAAAGATAAAATCAATAAAAAAAATTTAAAAAAAATCATAATAAAAATTCAAAAAGAAAAAGGAAAAGCAAAACACTATGAATTCCTATTGTTATTCATAATGCAATGTGTCTAAGTGAACAATGGTTTCCTCACACCCTTTAAATTTTGTTACTTTATAAATTTTAATAATATGACTTTTCTCCAAAACTCTTTTTTTTTAACTATATGAGAGAAAAAAAATAGAGTATAAAAAAAGTCAAGTTTAATTAAAAAAAAGAGAGACAACCCACCAACCTCGTAAATCAAGACAACCTAGGTTACCTTTGCAAACTCATAAACCACGTTAATCTTATATAAAGGCAAAATAAAAAAAAAAAGATTAAATTATGAAGCTAAATTCTCAACAATCTCAATTTTAAAAAATAAAATTGACAAATAAATTTGAAGACAAAGATCATAACAAAAAGAAAAAAGAATAGAAAAACAAAACTTAATAAAGATTTTTCTCTAAAATTATTTGTTAAAAAAATATAAGAAAAAAATAGACTATAAAAAAACCAAGTTCAATTAAAAAAGACAACCCACCAAATCCATAAACTAGGGCAGCCTAGGTTACCTCAACAAACCCACAAACCATTTTAATCTCATAGAAAGACAAAATGAAAAGAAAAAAATAAAGTTAAATTCTCAACCATCTCAATATTAAAAAAAATAAAAAAAAATACAGATAAAAAAAATCAATACAATACTTAGAATAGAAAAGAAAGAAAGGTAACAAAGATTGTGTTTTAAAAAGGAAGGGAGGGAATCGAGATCAATCCGAGATTGAAAAGAAGCTGAAAATCAAGAGTATAAAAGTAAAGAATCTAGAGAAGGAGTCAACTTTCTCATTTTTAAGTAAACCTTCAAATTTTGATGAGGAGGTGGAATTCAATGAGCACGATCTTTTTATTTTTTTTCTTTTAAATCATTTTCTATAATCTTGTTATATATCCTTTGAAGTCATTTATTACTTTCAAGACTATGATTATTGTTTTGGAATGTTTAAACATGCTTTGAATATAAATTATATATGCTCAAGTTTTGTTTATTACCTTGTTTTAATGTTTAAACATTATTGTTATAGTTTAGTTTGTTTTAGGTTGGTTTATTGGATTTGGTGAAGTTATAAGCATGTTGTTTAAACTTTAAGACAAAGTTTATGATCAATGGAACAATATTTATGCATAAAAAGATGATTTTTCTGCTTGCTGTCATTATAGTTATTGCTTATTATTTTTGCCTTTAATCTTTTGTTTCTTAATTGTTTTGATAATTCCAGCAATTCGTGATAAGCATGCTATATATTGCTTAGGTTGCTAGGTTTAGGTTGCTTTTCTAAGTTCATTTTCCTAGTTACAATGTTTTTAGGGAGACTTGTATTCAACACAATGTTATATATTGGTGACCCTCCTACCTAAATTGAACCCATTGTATCATCATCTTTACATTGCTGCTTTGGTTCTGGAATGATAGAGTGAGACTCTAGAGGAGAATGAGCTAATTAATAAGGATGGTGGTG
>Ga0325410_1000910_pt1 | contig 31791 bp, 12 predicted proteins | sample PopdelMetagenome_16_FD_206182 | JGI IMG/M metagenome (GOLD analysis project Ga0325410, IMG submission 206182) | Populus deltoides microbial communities from Bellville, Georgia, United States - Xylem-PdIQD-R3 | ecosystem: Host-associated > Plants > Phyllosphere > Stem > Wood/Secondary xylem...
TTTTTTTTTTTTACTCAGATCAAATGAATTGAAAAACAATATAAATACAAATTAGTCTCCAAACATGTACTTGTAGCATATATGTTGAAAATCTTATTTATATTTGCCCTAACTTTCTTTGATTTAACAAATTCATCTTCTGTAATTTTATTTACTATGAAATTAAATATATAAAAATTTTATAGTTAAAGTATATAAGATGAGGATAGATGAGATTATCAACGGTTATTGAGTGACAATCAAATCTTATTCAGAACAATATAGCAGTTAACGATGACGAATGTTGTGCTATAATTAGAATTCTAAAACATATATCTAGCAAGAGGAAACCGTGTGAATAAGCAATACAAATTGTACTAGGAATCTATATTTATTATAGAAAATTTGTGTAGCATTATAATTTATAGTTAATGTAAAACTATTGTAACATTATAAATAGATTGTCCAACAAATATAAAAGACAACCAGCCCTATATATATAATTTATTTACAATATTATGTAATTTAAAGGCTATGCACCTGAGATGGAAAAGCCGACTAACATTACTTACCATAATAATATTGTGGTGGTCAACAAGACCATGCAAGCCATGGTTGATTAACTCAATCAAATCCATAATAAGCTTCAATAGATTTAATTAAGCACTCTATTTGTTTGGATACCTGAGGGTTAGTCCTAGGATATAGTTCAATAGCAAGCACTCGAATAAGAATATTTAGAAGTTCTTAACTTAATTTTGGATATCAAATAACTATACAATAGGCACCATAACAAGTTTACATCCATTGGTGCATGATTGACGATAAGGTACACTCTACCCAACTAGTATACATGTAGCATTAACCAATTACGTGACCCAACAACCTTATTCATAACTAATTAAACACATGATTATGATGTTAAATTCCCCACTCATTGTCTTCTAGTAAGGCAATCTCAATCGTCCAATAAGTCATGGACCTATTTTCAACTAGTAAGATGAGGAGGAATCGATAAGGTTGAATTAGCCTAATACTTAAAGGAGATGAGGCTAGCGACTAGAGAAATTCACAAGTCTATATATAATCAACAATATCCTGAATAGATTGACATGCCACATCCAATTCTTAGAGGAATCAAGATTACTAACTTCAAATTGTTTTTTAGAGATGACAACTAGTCAATACAGGATCACATCACCAAGTATATTGATTAGTGCAATAGTGGTGTTGTTAATCTGTTTGTTAAAATGAGTTTATTTGGTTTGTTTCTCACCAAGATTATCTTTTATTAATTTTTTATATTACAACCCAACTCCATCAATAATCAGGAAGAAATGAAGACTTGTTTTCATAAGCATTTTTATTAGACTAAACTAGAGGTAACAGTGGCTGAATTGGTTAGGATAGTCCAAGATCCAAAAAAGTTTTTAGAAAATTATTCCTTTTATTTCATGACTTTGAAAACCAAGTGTACTATAACTATAATAGGGTAGAAGTAAATTAAGTTGATTTTGGAAAGGGTGCAATGAAATATAAAAAAAATGGTTTATAATGACTTTATATTCAAATACCTATAACTTTATAAATAATGTTGTCTGAAATGAAGAGATGTTAGGCAAATGAGCATAAAAGAAGCCATTTAAAGGAAAATACTTAGTTGGCTACTTAAACAACATTGTAATAGCCTTCTAAATGATTGATTTAAACTCTGATAAGGAGTTTAAAGAAGTTCACTAACAACTGATATCAATTATAGAACTTAAATATAGAAAATCCTCTAAGGAGTTATTAATGAACTTAAAGCTAACAAGCCTATAAGTAAATAAATAAATAAATAAAACCAAAGTGATCGATAATAATAATTAATACATATTCAACATTAATAGATATAAAGAGATATTCTACCAATTGATAAGAGGAGAAAATTTAAAATCCTAGGCAATCATAGAGTCCCTATTGTTTAGCAAATGAAGGAGAAGTAATACTAGAAATGGCATGATTAATAGAAATATGATACTAATACTTATATTGTGTTTAGAAACTTAATCCATAAAGCATAGGAAGCTGGTCATATTCACTTCTTGAAAAAAAAAAGATGAATGTTGATAACAATATATTTTTTGAGGTAACAATTGCAGTAGCTACTGTTAAACCAGGAAAACTCCTTGGTAAAGGAGAAATACAACAAACCAAGCTTAATCGACCAAGAGAGAGGTTGGAGCTAGTAACTCGTACTATCAAAGAAAAAAAAGGCATATTAATCATGGTAATGCCGAATAAGTGGCATAAGAAAATCATTAAACACTTTTTTAAAAAAATATAATGGTGTTCCACTTATCATATAATTCTACTTAACGGAGAAGACTTGGATGGAAAGGTAGAATAAATTAACATGCAATGAAAGATCAAAACTTTTGATAGAAAGGGTGAACAAAGTTCCAATCCAAACACCTTTTTCATCGAATATCGCTTTAGATCCTAAACAACTCCGAAAGCAAATTTATATGGAGACTGCCTAGAAACGAGAAAAGGACATTGAAAAACTAATAAAAAAAAACATACATAAAATGGCCAGCCATAAATTAAAAGGAAAAAAAAAAGTGATAACTAATCACATAAAAAAGCTAAATGTTGAAGAAAAACAAAAACATGGTAAAGTTGCCCAATACACTAGGTTCTATTTGCTTCAAACATTGAAAATAAATAATAAAATATTTTTTTTAGAAAACTAGGGTTGAGTTTTGTTTTTAATTTATTGGGTATGTCAGCCAATAGATTTTTTTTTTATTTTTGATCAATTCTTCATGGAATTAATAAACTTTTCATTGAGTCCAAATATGCATGCACAAACATTTTTTCTTCAAAAAAAAAAATGCAAAATAAAAACCTTATTTTTTGAATTTTATGCTAAGACAAGTATTTTTATCGAATACTAAAATATATATGTGTGTATTTGACCTTTTCTTTTTAAATAAACGAACTAGAAAGACAAGTGATTTTTTTTTAAACGCAAAAAATATATATCTACTATTATTTTTATTGTTTTATTTTATTATTCTTGAACGTGAGTATGCTTAACCCGAACCCTTCAAACCCAATGAATACAACCTAAAAATGTGTATATTGAAGCCTAAAAACACTAGCCCCCATGCAAACACAACCAAACTACCAAAAACACAGTCCGTATGATATCAACCCATCATGTAAGGCCCAAACCAAACAAAACCAATAAAAGCCAAGTAAGCCCATACACAAAACCCAAATCTACCTAATGTTCAATGTTTCCATTTACCCAATCCTATACCTAGTCAAGTAATAAACAGAGACGAGACGAAAACATTGTCTTTAGAAGACAATTCCTAAGCCGACGAAGGGATATAAAAAAACAACAACTTGTGCCATGGCTTCAAACACAATGTTCATACTAATTATTTACCTATGTCCTTATGCTAAACAATGAGTGCACCAAAGAAAAAACAAAATGCAATTATCGCTTATGAGCTTCATAAATTCCCTCGTAGACAGATTTCAAGAGACTGGGTTAAAAGGTAAGCTATATTATTCTAAATTCAAAGTTAACATTTAAAAGATGCTGCTACTTGGCTTCTATAGTATTCACCTCTCTCTCTCTCTCTCTCTCTCTCTCTCTCTCTCTCTCTCTCTATATATATATATATATATATATATATTGTCTTTTAATCTCTATCTCCTTTTCTTTTGTCTTCCCCCTCCCCCACCGCTGCCTTTCCTAGTCTGAAGACATGCTTGTATAGGTGAAGTTTCAATTCAAATTCTATTCTATAATGGTTATGCATGATTCAGGCTTTTGAAGATTGGATGAATTTGAACCAAAAATTTGTGAAGTGCTGGTAATTGTCATGTCTTGGAAAATGGATCCGATTATGATAGATTATGTGAAGGAGGAAATTGAATGACTATTAGGGGTTGGATTCATTAGGCCAACCAAATAGCCCAAGTCTATGTCTAACATTGTGCTTGTGTTAAAAAAGAATGACAAACTAATAGTTTCTATAAATTTAGAACTTTTAATCTTTCAACTCTAAAAAACTAATATCTAATGCTAATGGCTAACATGTTGATTGATTGAGCGTGTGGCAATGAAATCTTTTGATGATATTTTGATTTATAACAAGAATTTAAAGTTTCAAAACTAATATCACGTAAATTTCTTGATCGGGTAAATAGTGATTTGAATGAGGATTTTTTGTAAATATAGGTAATATTATTTATAAAATAGAAGGAAGTTTCAAATAAATTAATGCATGCCCCTTTGTGTAAAAAACATTGATTTCTGGTATAAACCCTGCATACAATCGCGTTATTTGGATAGAAAACATTAAAACGTTTAAGGAACATTTAATGATATTTATGAATTGGAATCACCAATAAATTAGTTTAAGACCCATGATGATTTAATTAAATTATATGGTAAGCAAAATCCAAATTTTCAGGGAGAAATTACTAACTGTCCAGTTTTATGAAATTATGCATATCTTCCAATCTGACCGTTGGATCAAGTTGAAATATTATGAGTTTATGATAGTTATGACTAATATTCATAACAATGTTTGTCCTTTATGCAATTTTGTTGAAAAACAGTGTCCCGTTTAATGTTGTTCTATGAAAGAGTTTTGAGGTTGCTATCGCGGGTTATATTGGTAAGGCTCATAGTGAGTGATTCCAAACAATGTTGATGAACTTTTTTAGCAGTGGCCTTTATATCTAAATTGAAAAGATGGAATGGGGGTTTTGGCTCTCATTCCTTGATGCAGTGTTTTGTTTGATTTTGAAAGGAAGGAATAATTGGATTTTTAACACCATAGTTCCTAACTTGGAGAATCTTTTATCTTTTAATTTTCAATAAAGTGACATTATAGAGTAAAACTATTGATGAGCACTTTGTGTGTGTGTGGGGGGGGGGGGGCAAGAACATGGAGTTTAAAGGATTTATGGGTGTGCTCATAACTAGTTTTACTCCACTGCAACTATTCTCTAGTTACAGGCTTCCATGCCCTATGACAATATTGGGGAGTTCACATACCTCCCCTACTCTAATTTGACAATTTTCTAGTGAGGAGCTCCCATGCCCCCATGCTATTACTAGGAAGGCTACAAGCCTCCCACTCTTCGGTAAGATTTTTTTTTCTAATAGAAAGCTTAAAAGCTTCACACCATCAGTTAGAAAGCCATAAGCATGTCTCTCTCTCTAGTATAAGCTCACCCATATGGCTTTCTTGATGATAAAATAGGGTGTTAGAATCCCCTATAAAAGAAAAGTTGTACCTGAGAGCGGGATATCCAAGATCATCCCTAAAGATAGCTTAAGGCCCGGGGACCCCATTGGCAAATTGTGTTAGTCCAAAACTATATTGGAGAGCAGAAGATTTAAGATCATACCTTCAAATAATATAAGGTCCTGGAGCCCCACTAGAGAGTTATGTCAGTTTGACACAACATTCATTAGAGAGGCTAAAGATTCAAGATCAATAACTGACAAATTCGGGAGAGGCCCTTAAAGATCACCTATAGAATGTGTTAGTTCGAGACTACATTGGAGAATAAAGGATTCAAGATCAACCCTTGTAGCATTTCATGCCCCATGACAATGTTGGGGAGGTCACATACCTCTTCCATTTGAATTTGACCACTCTCTAGTGGGGGGCTCTCAAGCCTCCATGCCATCAGTAGGTAGGCTACATACCTCCCACTATTTAATAATATTTTTCTCTAATGAAGAGCTCAAAAGCTTCACACCATTGATTAGAAAGCCACAAGCCTCTCTCTCTCTCTCTCTCTCTCTCTCTCTATTATAGACTCACCCCTATGGCTTTCTTGATGATAAAATAGGGTGTCAGAGTCCCCTATAAAAGAAAAGTTGTATCTCAGAGTGGGGATATCCAAGATCATCCCTAGAGATAGCTTGAGATCTGGGAACCTCATTTACAAATTATGTCAGTCCAAGACTACACTGGAGAGTAGAAGATTCAAGATCATGCCTGGAGATAATATAAGGTCCGAGAGCCCAATTAGAGACTCATGTCAATCTGAGATAGAATTTATTGGAAATGCTAAAGATTCAAGATCAATTTCAGGCAAATTAGTGAGAGGCCCTTAAAGATCACCTGTAAAATGTGCCAATTCAAGACTGCATTGAAGAATAAGGGATCCAAGAACAACCCATGTAGCCTTTCATGCCTCATGATAATGTTAAGGAGGCCACATACCTCTCCTAGTCCAATTTGACCACTCTCTAGTAAGGGGCTTCCATTCCCTATAATAATGTTAGGAGTTCACATACCATCCATACTTTAATTTGACCACTCTCTAGTGAGGAGGTCCTAAGCCCTCATGCCATCACTAGGATGGCTACATCTATGCAACTTTCAATAAGATTTGTCTCTGATGGTGAGCTTTTACAATCCGGATATTCGATTAGGAAACCACGAGCCTCTGTCTCTTTCTTTAATATAGGTTGCCCCTATGTCTTTGTGGCATTGAAATAGTGCGTAAAAGCCCCTTACTAGAGAGATGTTGTACTTAAGAGTGGGATATCCAAGATCATCCCTAGAGATAGCTTGAGGCTCGGGAACCCCATTGGAAAATCATGCTAGTCTAAGACTACATTGGAGTGCAAAAACTCTAAGATTATACCTGGAGATATTTTAAGGCTCAAGAGTCCCAATAGAGAGTCATGTCAGTCTGAGCTAGAGATCTAAGATCAATTCATGGAAAATTGATGAGAGGCCTTTTAAAATTACCTATAGAATATGCTAGTCCGAAACTACACTAGAGAATAGAGGATCCGAAATCAACGCTTATAGGCTTTCATACCCCAAGATAATATTGAGGATGCCACATACCTTCCATAGTCAAATTTGACCACTCTCTAGTGGAGAGCTTCCATTATACGTGAAAATGTTGGGGAGTTCACATACCACTCCCACTCTAATTTGACCACTCTCTAATGGGGGCTCTCAAGCCCTCGTGCCATCACTGGGAAGGCTACAGGCCTCCCACTATTCGGTAAGATTTTTCTCTAATGGTGAGCTTGATCTTAAGCTACACATTATTGATTAGCAACCCATAAGCCTTTCTCTCTCTCTCCCTAGTATAAGATCACCCGTATGGCTTCCCTAGCGATGAAATAGGGTGTGAGAGCCTCTACCAGAGAGAGGTTGTATCTAAAAGTGAGATATCCAAGATCATTCATAGAGATAGCTTAAGGCTTGAAAACCCCATTAAAAAATTATGCCAGTCCTAGAATACACTAGATAACAGAAGATTTGAGATCATACTCAGATATAATATAAGGATTAGGAGCCCCACTAGAGAGTCATCTCAGTCTGAGACTGTATTGGAAAAGCTATTGATCAAAGATAAATTTCTGGCGAATTGGTGAGAGTCCATTTAACATCACCTAGAGAATGTGTTAGTCTAAGACTGCACTGAAGAATAGGGGATCCAAGATCAACCCATGTAAGCTTTCATACACCATGATAATGTTGGGGAGGTCACATACCTCCCCACTCTAATATGAAAATTCTCCAATGGGGACCTCCCAATCCCTTATGCCATCACTAGAAAGGCTACAGGCCTCCCATATTTTAGTAAGATTTTTCTCTAATGGTGAGCTCTTAAGCCATGACCCTCTATCTCTCATATAAGATCACTTGCATGCCTTCCCTAGCGATGAAATAGGGTGTGAAAGCCCCCTACTAGAGAGAGGTTGTACATAAGAGTTAAATCACTCTAAGACTATATTGGAGTGGCTAGAGATCCAAAATGAATTCCTAACGAATTGGTGAGAGACCCTTTCACATATTAGTAGAATGTGTCAGTCCAAGACTGTACTAGTGAATAGAGAAATCTGAAATCAACCTTTATAGCCTTTCATGCCCCATGACAATGTTGGGGAGGCCATATACCTCCTCCACTCTAATTTGACCACTCTCTAGTGGGGGGCTTCCATGCCCTATCATATTATTGGGGAGTTCACATACCTACCTTACTCTAATTTTACCATTCTCTATTAGGGGGCTCCCAAACCCCTATGTCATCACTAGGAAGGCTATAGGCCTTCCATTATTCGGTAAGATTTTTCTCTAATGGTGAGCTCCTAAGCTACACACTATTGATTAGTAACCCATAAGCCTTTCTCTCTCCCTCTAGTTTAGGATCACCTGTATGGCTTTCCTAACGATGAAATAGGATGTGAGAGCCCCCTACCAGAGAGAGGTTGTACTTAAGAGTGAGATATCCAAGATCATTCATAGAGATAGCTTGAGGCCCAAAAACCCCATTGAAAAATTATGCCAGTCCAAGAATACACTGGAGAACGAAAGATTTGAGATCATCCTTGGATATAATATAAGAATTGGGAGCCCCACTAAAGAGTCATCTCAATCCCAGACTGTATTGGAAAAGCTAATGATCAAAGATAAATTTATGATGAATTGGTGAGAGGCCATTTAACATCACCTAGAGAATGTGCTAGTTTAAGACTGCACTGAAGAATAGGGGATCCAAGATCAACCCATGTAAGCTTTCATACACCATGATAATGTTGGGGAGGTCACATACCTCCTCACTCTAATATGAAAATTCTCCAATGGGGGGCTCCCAAGTCTCTATGCCATCACTAGAAAGGCTACAAACCTCACACATTTTAGTAAGATTTTTCTCTAATGGTGAGCTCTTAAACCATGACCCTCTCTCTCTAATTAAGGATCACCTGTATGGCTTCCCTAGTGATGAAATAGGGCATGAGAGCCCTCTATCGAAGAGAGGTTGTACCTAAGAGTCATATTAGTCTGAGACTATATTGGAGAGGCAAGAGATCCAAAATCAATTCCTAGTGAATTGGTGAGAGGCCATTAGACGCACCTATAGAATATGTCAGTTTAAGACTGCACTGGAGAATAGGGAATCCAAAATCAACCTTTGTAGCCTTTCATGCCCCATGAGAATGTTGGGGAGGTCACATACCTCTTCTACTCTAATTTGACTACTCTCTAGTAGGGGGCTTCCATGCTCTATGACAATATTGGGGAGTTCACATACCTACCCTACTCTAATTTGACTATTCTCTATTGGAGGGCTTACAAACCCCTATGCCATCACCAGGAAGGCTACAAGCCTCCCACTCTTTGGTAAGATTTTTCTTCGATGGTGAGCACTTAAGCTCTACACCATCGATTAGAAAATCACGAGCCCCTCTCTCTCTCTATAGTATAGGCTCACCCACATAGCATCATTAGTGATGAAATAGGGTGTAAAATCCTCTACCAGAGAGGGGTTTTACCTTAGAGTTAGATATCCAAGATAGCTTGAGGTCCGGGAACCCCAATGACAAATCATGCCAGTCCAAGACTACACTGAAGAAGAGAACATCCGAGGTCATACTTGGAGATAATATAAGGCTCAAGAGTCCCACTAGAGAGTCATGTCAGAGTAAGACTATATTTGAGAGGCTAGAGATCTAAGATCAATTCCTAATGAATTGGTTAAAGGCCCTTTTACATTACTTAAAGAATGTGTCAGTTTAGGACTACACTAGAGAATAGAAGATCTAAGATCAACCCCTGTAGCCTTTCATGCCCCTTGATAATATTAGGGAGGTTATATACCTCCCCACTCTAATTTGACAACTCTTCAGTGGGAGTCCCAAGTCTCCATGCCATCACTAGAAAGGTTATAGGTCTCCCCCTTTTCAATAAGATTCTTTTCTATTAGTGAGCTCTTTAGAAAGCCATGAGCCTATCTTTCTCTAGTATAAGCTCACTCCTTATAGCTTCTTGACAATGAAATAGGGCGTAAAAGCCTCTTACTAATAAGAGGTTGTACTTGAGAGTGGGATATCTAATTTAATCCCTATAGATAACTTGAGGCTTGAGAACCTCGTTAGCAAATCATGTTAATCCAAGACTACACTAGAGAGTAGAACATTCAAGATCATATCTGAAGATAATATAAGGCTCGAGAGCTCCACTAGAGAGTCATGTCAATCTAAGACTGTATTGAAAAGGCTAAAGATCCAAGATCAATTCATGAAGAATTGGTAAGAGGCCCTTTATGTAACAGTCCGAACTGTACAACTCGATCAATGTTAAAAGATCCCAACATATCCTCTTTATTTGAGGGTAAATTTTTTTTTCCAAAAAATTCGGTAGAGTTTTGTTTGCATTTAGGACATCCCAAGTTATCGACTACTATCAATTTACTCAATCAACCCATCATCACAAGGTCCTATAATTCTGGATCTTATATCTAACGTCATAATTCCACACCTCATACAATCCACACAATATATATATCCTACGAGTAAGTTCAATATGAATATAGTCCAAACATCATATCATAAAATTTAAAAGGAAATGAATACTAACATGCAAAAAAAATATTTACAACATAAGAAGTGTTCTTAAATATTTCAAAAGAGTTAATTACAAGACAACTAAAATACCACATGCTAAGTTGAACTTTTATAAATACATCAAGGTTTACACAAAAGTATACTACATCAACACGTTAATTCCCTTTTGTTTAAGTTAAATATTTACATAAACTTCACAAAATAGAGTCCTAAACTAATGATCTTCTTGAATATTTGATGGACCTGTTACATAAATGAACATACCATTATGTTGATAAGGAATATATATACTCATGTAATGAATACGAATGAAGTATTAACTTTCTATCGGACCCATAAGAATTCTAACAAAGAACTTATATTTTGCTTGTAAATCTTTTAACCTAATTAACACTCATTTGTATATTCTTAATTTGAATACTCTTATTTACTTGCATGAACTGGGTGACCTTGCCAAGTCTAATCTTGTAATTCATATCCCGGCAATCCTATCATGGATGCTATTAGCCGAAGCTAATTTTGTAATTCATATCTAATCTTGTATTTACGCTAGACTTTATTTACATTGACCACGACATTTATTGTAATTGCATTCACCATAAGAATTCTAAATTGTATAAGTGTAAATAGGAGGAGAATCACGCACCTACTTCGCCTGTCTCGCGACCTCCCCTAATAGAAGATCCAATAATGGTTGCTCCTCCTGAATCATAAGGAAGTTTTTGGTTATGATTCCTTCAAGCCAACATTATAGAGAATTCATATTCATCCATTACTCATATGTTACTTTCTATACATGTTCATTTCCTCATAATAACATACATATATTTATCATGTATATTTTCAGAGTTAGTATCTCAATGTGCAAGGTTCGTATGACTCAATTCTTTTATATTCTTATATATATAGTATTCACGTGAAAGCCTACCGTTACTGTCTAGATATTAAACTGTTACTGTCCAATTTTTAACTGTTACTGTCCAACTTTGAACCATTACTGTTCAATTTTCAACTGTTACTGTCCAACCGTTACTGTCTAATTTTCAATTGTTACTGTCCAACTTAGAACTGTTACTATTCAATTTTTAACTGTTACTGTCCAACCGTTATTGTCTAATTTTCAACTCTTACTGTCCAACTTTGAATTGTTGCTGTCCAATTTTTAACTGTTACTGTCCAACCGTTATTGTCTAATTTTCAACTATTACTATCCAACTTTGAATTGTTGCTGTCCAATTTTCAACTGTTACTGTCCAATCGTTACTGTCTAATTTTCAACTGTTACCATCCAACTTTGAACTGTTACCATCCGATTTTCAACTGTTACTGTCTGAACACTCATCAGAATTTTCAAGTTTGAATTGTTACTATCCAATTTTCAACTGTTACTTTCCAACTTTCAACTGTTATTGTCTGAACACTCATATGATTTTTAACTATATCTAAATTTTTAAAACTCCATTTTAAGTGAGATTGATCTCGTTAGAAAGCTAAGACACGAGACTACAAGTTCTCTAAGGGAGGAGAACCTAGTTTTGTCTCCCAAATAGTCAAAATTGCTCATTAACTAATTAGTCCTACTGTTCTACATAATCAGTCACGACTCAATCTCAGCTGGTAACCTATAACTGGAGTTCCACATCTCCAAATTGAGCAAGACCAGTTTTCTTGGTTAGCTAATATTCAAATCTATAATTCCTATGAGGAACCCGATCCTAATTCCCTCATCCTCCTACCCGAAATCTCACCGAAAGTCAGGAGAAAAGTCTGTCTAAAGTTGTCTCCCTCTCCCTTTCACACAATACTTTCATAAACTACATACCACACACATGAATTAACTTAATCTCAATAGTAAGTACTTTTCCCCCAATTTATGTTTAAGAACCCTAACCTATGATTCAATATCAAGGCATCAATTCTTTATCGAATTTAAAAATGAATTTTTTTAATATCATGTTTAGAATACCTTACCCCGTACAAATTAAGATTTTGATCTTCAACCAGTTGGAGATTTTCAACTCCCTTCTTTCTTTTCTTCTTGTTCAATCTCTTGGTAATCCTTTGCTCTCAAGTGTCTATCCTATCTATAAGTTCTTTATCTTGGACAGGTTCTTGAAATTTTAGTGTTTCTCTCTTGATTTCTCAAGAATGAGTATAAAACTCCTTATCTTCTCTCCTTATGGTTCCTACAAATTTTTTTGGTGAGGAGAGAGCATTTATACTCTATATTTTCCCTTATTTGCATTTAGGCCCCCTTTTCCTTTAAGTGTATTATTCTCTTTAATTAAATCTAACCCTCAACAGTACCAGGTTTATTTATAATGTTTCAAACTATTTTTCCCGGAAATTTAAATTCAAAAATTTCTGAATTTCTGTTTTTATTTAACCATATGCATGAATTTCTTCACTTTATTTATTTATTTATTTATTTTTCCCGGGGTTTACACTTTAAAATCACATGTAAAATATGTCAGTCTGAGACTGCACTAGAGAATAGAGGATCCGAGATCAACCTCTATAGCCTTTTACACCTTATGACAATGTTAGGGAGGTATGTCACATACCTTCCCACTCTAATTTGACCACTCTCCAGTTGGGGGCTCTCAAGCCCTCATGCCATTATTAAGAAGGCTACAAGCCTCCTACTCTTCAATTAGGAAGTCATATGCCTATCTCTCTCTCTTTCTCTCTCTTTATCTCTCTCTCCAGTATAGGCTCACCGCTTATGGTTTCCTAGGTGATGAAATAAGAAGTGAGAGCCCTTTACTGGAGAGAGGTTGTACCTGAGAATGAGATATCTAAGATCATCCCTCAAGATAGATTGAGGCCCGGGAACCTTATTGGCAAATCATGCTAGTCCAAGACCACACTTTACAGTGGAAGATCTGAGATCATACCTAGAGATAATATAAGGCTTAGGAGCTTCACAAGAGAGTTATGTCACTCTGAGACTACATTGGAGAGGCTAAAGATCCAAGATCAATTCATGGTAAATTGGTAAGAGGCCCTTTTACATCACCTGCAGAATGTGTTAGTTCGAGACTGCACTAGAGAATATAGGATCTGAGATCAACCCCTAGAGAATTGGTGAGAGGCCTTTAGATATCAAATGAAGAATGTGCCCATCCAAGACTACATTGGGGAATATAGGATTCGAGTTCAACCCCTGGAAAATTTGTAAGAGGCTCTTAGGCATAACCTAGAGAATATGTTAGTTCAAGACTACACTAGAGAATAAGGGATTCGAGATCAACCCTTGAGGAATTAGTGAGAGGCCCTTAGGCATCTCCTGGATATTTATAGATAGGAAATGTATGTTAAAGATACATTATTTTTTTTTTCAAAATTAAACTTACATTCCCATTAAGGATTGTGCATCGTAAGGTGATCTGAGTGATAAGTATAGGGGAGGTTCTAAGAAAGAACATGTCTTTAAGGTGGTAGGTGTTTTCCTTGACTGCTTTGATAAGATTGAATGGGGGTGATCCCATTTTGATTCAATGGAGTAATAAATTCTTAGGATACACCTAATGCCCATGGGTTCGTCCCTCATGGTTATTCCTCAAGGTTTTATTTTTACTATAAGAATGATTTTGCATGGAAGATTGTTTATGTTGGTTGTCTTTGTAAAAACAAGGAGGCCCATGTCATTGCACACAAGCCTTTCCCACCTGCATGTGATTTTCTATAACTTGTTTCACCTTGAACAAGTTTTTGTATGGTAAGGCATAAAGTTTTCTCAAGAGTGTATATTACCTTAACCCTCGTATCAAGGCCTTTAAAGCTATTGGCTCAAACAACTCTTTCACCTTAAGCATCTCTTTTACCTATTTCAAATATGCCATGTAGACTCTCCCCTCTTGTTGGGTAATACCAAATAGCTTCATGAAGATTTTCTTGGCAGCTATGCTAGTGTTAAAGCATGTCATTAGCTTGGCGCAAAGGTCATTAAACCCTTTGATGAAGCTTGACTCTAAATTATTGTACCAAGCATAAGTAAACCCCTAAAACGGGAGTACATTCTTATTTGGAAAAGGAAGAACTCCTCACTTGATGGAGGCTATAGACATTCTCCTTGGTATATTAATGTGCAAACCATCTTTTAGTCCTTTGTTTGTTGGGCGTTTGGGAGCTTGAGGACTATGGCGTGGAACAATAACTATGATAACTAATGTTCATCCTACAGTAGTTAAGGGGAGTATATTTGGAGTTCCAGCTCTATGCATGGGTTTCGCAATGGCACGAGCGACCTCTTGAGAGACTCTTATGACTGTCAATTTTCCTAGTCTCATATAGGTAGTGTAATTGTCTACGAGTGCCTGGTGCGGCCGATGACCGTGGCATTAAGGCATTGTGTGTTGTTGAGGGTGTCAAGACTTATTAGGGTGACAAAGTCTAAATTTTCCCTTGGGTTTCCAACACGACTAGAGAGAGAACTTGCATTTGACTAGTGAGTTGTTGAAGGTCTAGTTGGGAAAACGTTTCTGTGTTAATAGGTAGATTCATTATCCGTCCTGGCTTAGGTGTGTTTTTGTTGTGTGCTATAAAATGGCTTGGAAATGTTAAAAATAAGTTTTAGAAATAAACTAATGGCTTTTTTATTAGATTCCCATAAACAACGTCAATGATGAGATTCTAAAATATCCAAGTACCTTAGAAATAAGATTTATGTATTGGATATTCAGTTAATCTCTTAGTTCTAGTAATCTTATTCATTCTTCCTAACTAAGAAAGCAAATATCAACTACCAACCACCTTGACTTACTAACCACCAGGCACCAACTATGCGTCCCTTAAAGAAGTTTCCCATTATATTATATATATAACCAATTACAAACATTTTTGTTCTTTGAACCCTGCAAAATGTTATTTAAAATAAATATAATTATAGAAATTCCAAAATAAAATGTTAATATATATTGAATAACTCGAATAAATTCAAACAATAAGTTACCACATTAGTAGTAACAAGATGAAATGAGAGCTCGGCTAGAAAAAAAAAGAAGGAAAAGTACATGAAGAGATAGAAAAACAAAATTAAAACTCAAAATAGAAGATCAACCATATTCCTCCGAAAGCAGCTTCTTTTACATCCATGCAAACCTTCCATCCCCTTGTTTAGCTAACAAATTTACTGCCAACTATAAGAATAGCTATTTAGCTATACAATTTTTTTTCTTTTTGAAAAGACGTAATTAGTTTTATTTGTGTTGGAAAACTAATTCTTTAAATCCATGTTTAATTTCTCATTGCCTGACACTGTCAATTGAAATTTATCTTTTCTTCCTTAAAAAAACTAAAATACACATATGAAAGTTTAAAAAAATGAAAAACATTTATGAAAAATAATTAAAAAAACCCGAATCACGTGATTTATAAATATTAATTTTTATTTTTGATAATGAATATAATAAATTTATAAAAAACTTCTATTTATCATAATCATATTCTTAGAGCTAAAAATATTCACAAAGTATATATGGGGTGTGAGAGCCCCCTATCATAGATAAGTTGTACCTAAGAGTCATATCAGTCTGAGATTACATTGAAGAGGTAAGAGATCTAAGATCAATTCTGAGTGGAATTGGTGAGAGGCCCTTTAACACATCTATAGAATGTGTCAATCCAAGACTGTACTAGATAATAGGGGATCCGAGATTAACCTTTGTAGCCTTTCATGCCTTATGACAATGTTGAGGAGGTCACATTCCTCCCCCCCTCTAATTTGACCATTCTCTAATGGGGAGCTTTCATGTCCTATAATAATATTAGGGAGTTCACATATCTACCCTGCTCTAATTTGACCACTCTATGATGGGGGGCTTTTAAACCCCATGCCATCATCAGGAAGGTTACAAGCCTCCCATTCTTTAGTAAGATTTTTCTCCAATTGTGAGCTCTTAAGCTCCACACCATTGATTAGAAAGCCACAAACCTCTCTTTCTAGTATAAGCTCACCCCTATAACATCCTTGGTGATGAGGATGTGAGAACCCCATACCAAAGAGAGGTTTTACTTGAGAGTGGGATATCCAAGATCATCCCTAAAGATAGCTTGAGGCTCGAGAACCCTATTAGCAAATCATGTTAGTCCAAGATTACACTGAAGAGAAAAACATCTGAGATCATACCTGGAGATTGAGACTATATTGAAAAGGCTAGAGATCCAAGATCAATTCCTGGTGAATTGGTTAAAGGCCTTCTAACATCACTTAGAAAACATGTTAGTCCAAGACTGTACTAAAGAATAGAAGATTTGAGATCAACCCCTATAGCCTTTCATGTCCCTTGATAATGTAGAGGAGGTCATATACCTCCCTATTTTAATTTGACTACTCTTCAGTAGGGGGTTCCAAGTCCCTATGTCATTGCTAGGAAGGCTATAGGCCTCCCACTCTTTGATAAGATTGTTCTTTATTGGTAAGCTCTTAAGCTCTACATCATTGATTAGGAAGTCATGAGCCTATCTTTCTCTAGTATAGGCTCACCCCTCATAGCTTTCCTGGAGATGAAATAGGACATGAGAGCCTCTACTTGAGAGAGGTTATCTTGAGAATGGGATATCTAATTTAATCCCTAGAGATAGCTTGAGGCTTGGGAACCTCATTGGCAAATCATGCGAGTCTAAAACTACACTAGAGAGCAGAACATCCGAGATCATACTTGAAGATAATATACGGTCTTGTCAGTTTGAGACTGCATTGGAGAGACTAAAGATCTAAGATCAATTCATGGAGAATTGATGACAGGCTATTTAACATCACCTGTAAAATTTATTAGTCTGAGACTACACTAGAAAATAGAAGATCCAAGATCAATCCCTATAGCCTTCCATGCCTCATGACAATGTTGGGGAGGTCACATACCTCCCTACTCTAATTTGACCACTCTTTGAATAGGGGCTCTCAAGCCTTCATGCCATTATTAGAAAGTCTATAGACCTCTTACTCTTCGATAAGATTTTTCTCTAATGGTGAGCTTTTAAGCTCTACACTGTCGATTAGGAAGCCATAGACCTCTCTTTCTTTCTCTCTCTCTCCAGTATAGGCGCACCCCTTATAGCTTCCTAGGTGATGAAATAAGGAGTTGAGAGCCTCTTATTGGAGAGAGGTTCTACCTGAGAGTGAGATATCCAAGATCATCCCTGGAGATAGATTGAGGTCCGGGAACCTTATTGGTAAATCATGCTAATCCAAAACTACACTTGAGAGCAGAAGATTTGAGATCATACCTAGAAATAATGTAACACCCCAAACTTTTAAGGTAAAATTCACAAAATCATCAAGTTAAAAATGAGAAAAAATCCTATGAATTTTTTTTTAAAAAAATAAGAAATAACTATTAATTAACCATCGTAATTGCATTCATACATTAACATAATGTAAATTCTAAATTTCAATTTATTACATAAAATTTTTAAAAAATAGTACTACATAACTTTATACATACAAATTAGAAATATTGTTAAATACAATCCAAAAGAAAACTCTTCAATTTTCCTATTAACTTGAGTTACTATACAAAGAAAACACCCATACAACAACTAAAAGTTACGCTGCTAAGATGAACCTACATATTAATTTGCATAAACATAAATAAATAAATTATGACGATCTATTCTGTTTTTCATTACACTAACAATTTGCTTTTAATTCATCTACCATTAATTTTTATAATTTCCCACTTGTCAATGCACTATTCTTGCCCAAAAATAATTGATTATGTTGGTCGCCCATTCTCAGGGCATTACTTCCATTTGAGAATATGGGTCCAACTAACAACCCATTCACAGGACACCAGTTTCAAAAATTTAGACATTAATCCAACCATCAGCCCATTAATAGGGCACCAGTCCTATAACAAGACACTAGTCCAACCATCAGCCCATTTACAGGGCACCAATACAAACCAGGACACTAGTTCAAACATCATTCAAACACTACATATAAATACTAAAATTTAAACTACATCTTAATATGTGCTAAAATAAAGAATTAAAAGACACTTTAAATTAGAGATCTAAGTGTTAGACACCTACCTGAAATATGTGCTCTACTAGTCGTCCCCTACTCTTGTTCATTTCCCACAATCTCACCTGTACCAATAATTACACTAATTTAAATTTCTTGTCTTAACCACATATACACATATATATGTATTGTTTTCATTGCCTTCATAATTCAATATTTTGTAATAAAAAAACAATTCCAAACAAAAGTTACCAATTTACAAGTTTTAGGTGGTTCATCATAATAGATTTCAAACACTATTTAGTAATTTAAGTATAACTGGAGTTATAAAACTTAGTTTTATGCGTGGTTTTTTCTTTGGAACACTAAAACATGGGTCTACAACTTTTATGAAGATGAATAAACCTAATTTTTTTATTTACATGCCTAAATTCACAAATTTCAGAAACCCAAAAATTTGCACTGTTGATTCTTGGTTTTGACCTATCTTCGGTTTTTCTTCCATGTTTAGTGTTTTGTCACTCCAATTTCAGTAAGGTCAATTTCATTGGAATGGTAACATCCATGTCTACAACTTTTATGAAGGAAATTATCTCAAATTCTGTCATCTTAGGGTTCAAATCTTAGTAAAGAAATTGAGAGACAACCTGTCCAATTTTGATTTCTAAGTTCAACAAGTATAAATTTGTTTCCCATGTATTTTTCCATCATTTCCAGCCACTTTAAACACAAAATACCTCCACCTATCATTATTTAACAAAATTCTTAAACTTATACTAATGTATTCTAAAATCTCAATTATTCAAGGAAAACACAAAACAAATTCAAGTGACTTAATAAGAGAGTTTGTTACCTTCTATTACAAAGAAAATGAGTCAAGAGATTGTGAACAACCATTTTTCTTCTTTCCCTTCTTTCCTTCTTCTAACCCTTCCTTTCCCTCTAGTAATTCTCTAGGTTTTCTCAAAGTTTTCTTCCCAAATCTTACTTGAAACACTCTTAGCTTACTTACTCTCACTTTTCTTTGGATTTAAAAGATAAATTTACAAGGTATCCTCTTATTTTTTTCTCTCTCCTCTTTTTTACTCTCCTTGGCCGACCATTACTCTAGGAATTTCTAGAGATTTCTTCTTATTTTTAATTATGTTCTTTTCTTATTTTCATCTTACCCCTTTTACTTTAGTTATTTGCACCCTAGTCCTTCATGTTTTCCTTAATTCTCTATTAATCTCTCATATTTACTTCTATTTCCACGTTAATCCCACCATTTCTTTTATTAATACATTAACCCCACTACTTCTCTTTCTCTTTACTGACTCCTTACTTTATTATTGTTTTCAATTTCACCCCTATCATTAAATAAGTTCTCTTTTAATCCAATTAATTTGTTCAATTTAATTCTTTTTCTATATCTATTGTATTTTATTTTATTTTACTAAATCAAGATGAGATTATTTTATCCGAGGGTTTACAGATAATATAAGGCTCAAGAGTCTCACAAGAGAGTCACGTCAATCCAAGATTGTTTTAGAGAGGCTAGAGATCCAAGAACAATTCATGGTGAATTGGTGAGAGGCCCTTTAATATCACTTGCAGAATGTGCTAGTTCAAGACTGCACTAAAAAATAGAGGATCTAAAATCAACCCTTAGAGAATTGGTAAGAGACACTTAGACATCAAATCAAGAATGTACCCGTCTAAGACTAAATTGAGGAATACGGGATTCGAGTTCAACCCCTAAAAAATTTGTGAGACTCCTAGGCATCACCTAGAGAATATGTTAGTGCAAGACTACACTACAAAATCAAGAATTTGAGATCAACCCCTAGGGAATTGGTGAGAGGTCCTTAGACATCACCTGGAAATCTGTAGATAGAAAATGTATGTTAGAGATATATTATTTTTATTTCAAAAACAAACTTACATTTCCATTAAAGATTGTGCATCTTCAAATGATCTAAGTGATGGGTATAGGGGAGGTTTTTAAAAGGAACATGTCTTGAAGATGGTAGGTATTTTCTTTCACTACCTTGATAAGTTTGAATGGGTAATCCCATTTTGATTCAAGAGAGTAATAAATCCTTAGGATACACCAAGTGCCCATGGGTTGGTTCCTCATGGTTATTCCTTAAGGTTTCATTTCAACTAGGATAATGATTTCACATAGAAGATCCTTCATGTTAGTTGTCCTTGTAAAAATAAGGAGACTCATGTCATAACATACTAGCCTCTTCCACCGATATATGATTTTCGATAACTTGTTTCACCTTGAACTAGCTTTTGTCTAATAATGCATAAAGTTTTTTCAAGAGTGTATGTTACCTTACCCTTTGTATCAAGGCCTCTAAAGCTACTGGCTCAAACAACTCTTCCACCTTGAGCATCTCTTCATTGACCCTTTTCAAATATACCCATGTAGACTCTCTCTCTTATTGGGTAATACCAAATAGCTTCATAAAGCTTTTCTTGGCAGGAATGTTGGTGTTGAAGTATGTCACTAGCTTGGTGTAGAAGTCATTAAACCCTTTGATGAAGCTTGGCTCTAAATTATTTTACTATGCACAAACAGAACCCTGAAATAGGAGTACATTCTCATTTGAAAAAGGTAGAACTCCTCACCTGATGGAGGCTATAGACATTCTCCTAGGTATGCTTATGTGCAGATCATTTCATAGTCCTTTGTTTATTGGGCTCTTGGGAGCCCGATGAGTCTGACATGAAACGATGACTACAATAACTAGTGTCCATCCTATAGTAGCTAAAAGGAGTACATTTGGAGTACCGACTCTATGCATAGTTTTTGCAATGACACGAGTGACCTCTTGAAAGACTCTTATAACTGTCAATCTTCCTAGTCTCCTATAGGTAATGTAATTGTCTACAGGTGCCTAGTGCAGCTGATGGCTGTGGTATTAGGGCATTATGTGTTGCTGAGGGTGTTAAGACTTATTAGAGTGACAAGGTCTAAATTTCCTTGTGTTTCCAACACGGTCAAAGAGAGGAATTGCATTTGATTGGTGAGTTGTTAAAGATCCTAGTTGAATGGGTAGATTCATTATGCGTCCTCAAGTGTGTCTTTGTTGTGTGCTATGAAATGGCTTGGAAATGTCAAAAACAAGTTTTAAAAATAAACTAATAACTTTTTTATCAGATTCTCACAAAGAGTGTTAATAATGAGGTTCTAAAATATCTAAATAGCTTAGAAACAAGGTTTATGTACTGGATAATTAATTAATATCTTAGTTTTAGCAATCCAATTTATTGTCTCTAACCAAGAAGACACATATTAGCTACCAATCACTTTCACATATTAAGCACGAGGCACCAACTACTTGTACCTCGAAGGAGTTTCCTTTCCTGTGTTATATATATATATATATATAAACATTTTTTTTCCTTTGAACCCTGCAAAATGTTATTTAAAGTAAATATAATTATAGAAATTCCAAAATAAATTGTTAATATATATTTGATAACTCGAATAATTTCAAACAATAACTTACCACATTAGTAGTAATTCGACGAAAGCAGAGCACGGCCAGAAAAAAAATGGAAAAGTACATGAAGGGAAGGAAAAACAAAATTAAAACTCAAAATAGAAGATGCAGCCATATTCCTCCAAAAGCAGCTTCTTTTACATCCATGCAAACCTTCCATCCCCTTGTTTAGCTAACAAATTTGCTGCCAAATATAAGAATAGCTATTTAACTATACATTTTTTTTTTTGAAAAGATGTAATTAGTTTTATCTGCGTTGGAAAACTAATTCCTTAAATCCATGTCTAATTTCTCATTGCCTTACACTGTCAATTGAAATTTATCTTTTCTTCCTTAAAAAAAAAAAATGACATTCACATATGAAAGTAAAAAAAAAAAAAAATTGAAAAAAGTTTATGAAAAATAATTAAAAAAAACCTGAATCACGTGATTTATAAATATTAATTTTTATTTTTGATAATGAATATAATAAATTTATAAAAAACTTCTATTTATCATAATCATATTCTTAAAGCTAAAAATATTCACAAAGTATGTGTGTGTGTATATATATATATATAAAAGAGCTAGATATCTTTCCTACAACAATATGTTATTACATTCATGTATATATACTATTTTTAATCTGTAAACGAAGGTCCCCCGGGCAAGTGAATTAAGAACCTTTTATCTAAACTGATTTTGTCTCTGAAGCATATTTTAATTATTTTAATTTTTTTTTACTCTATTTTTCTATCTAATTCTCTTTTGTCCACTTTCTAATGTCGCGTCCAAGATTCTTAGCTAATCCCATGATAATATGAACAATCTCATTAGATAAAACCCGATCGTTCGTGTTTTCTAGTTCAAGAAGAATTCGATTGACCACATGCACTTCATTCCAAAGGATAGTTGGAATCTTTTAAATTGAGATTATTATATTTCATACGTGGTAAGTGACATCAAAGAACTTGTAGAGAATTATTTTTTATTTCATTCTCTCCCATTTTTATTAGACAACATAATTTCGTCGATCCCATAAATTTAATTGGATCATGGGGTCTTTTTAATAAATAGAGTTGAATAAATGAATGTACAATATATATATATATATATATATATATATATATATATATATATATTCAGTTGTTTGATGTGTACGAAATACTTCTAGTTATTCTTTTAATTTCAATTTAATTTTAATGTTTTTCCTCCAATCTACGAGAACTACAGTGCATTGTGATTCCAGTAGACGATAGTATTTTTCTTTAAAAAGTGTAAAAATTTATTGTTTAGATAATAATAATCTTAAGATAATTCAGTCTCATAATGAATATAAAACAATTCTTAAAAACTCACTTAACAATTTAAAAACTTTCTAAGTTGAGATTCTTTAAAAGTCAATCAAAATAAATTAATCAAGATAGAAATTATGATCAATCTACGTGATTTGGTCATAAGGACTAAATTAATGTGTGGAATGGAGAAATAAAAGGAAGACGGTCATGAGTAGGATTCTTGGACCCTCAGCAATCAGGACTCTTACAGGAGTACTGGTAGGAAGAACAAATTACCAAGAAATCATGAATGGCCGGCAACTTTCTTCAAATGTTCCAAATCAACTCAATTCCACGAGGCATTTCTTAGACAGGCCTGCAAATTTCGTGTAGCGAAATCAACAAACTTAAGATATTCTTTTGTCAACTCCACAGTAATTGACTTGGCCACTGATAACTTTAATCTTTCGCCTCTCTCACCCTATACACATGCTTATAAATAGCTACCATCCAACATGTGTCACATATCTCCTCTGCTACATATATAACCCAGATTTAATTCTTTGTGTAGCAAGTTTTTCATAATGGCTCGTCTAAGCACAATGGCATTCATCTTCATACTCATTTTGATCTGTCATGCACCGTCTTTTGAAGCCAGAAAGTTACTGAGCCTGGAGAAGAAAGAAAATCCTGCTTTGGAAGACAAGTTTACACCATCTTTTCCCCCTGTTCGTGATGCGCAATCAATAGTCATCGGTAAAAGGTTCATCACGTCCCAACTTTCCAAAATCGATCGAATTTTGCAGTCCGTCCCCAGTCCTGGAGCAGGAAACTAGATGTCTTGATTTCGCATCACACCATTGATATACTTATTCTATATGGTGTCCAACATATACCTAGCCGCTTGAACTTTATCATCTCTGGATGTACATATTTTGAAGCATTTCTTTTAGAGAACTCGTCTTGTGGGGGCATCATTAGTTCTGTAATTTATGCTGCAACTTTCATTGTATACGGTCGCAGAGTATATATTATACAAAGATTGTTTGAGTAATAAAGTTGCTCGTTTGGCTCTTAGTAGTTAGAAGATGGAATGGATTGATTAGATTCCTTATTGTATCGCTTCTACTCTTGCATTTGTTTCTAGTTACTAAACAAGGGATTCTTTCCGATCCTCATTTATATTTTCCATTAGATCTTCTAAGACAACAAAACGATAACCTTGCCCAACTTTGTCCTTTTCCTTATTTCTCGATGGTTAATTTCTGAACAAAATTGTTTGCTTCGTTAACAACCTCAATTCTCGATCATCAGCGTGGAAGGCGAGAAATGAACTGGTGTTCAATGATGTGCTGCCGATCTGGGAGGATATCTTCTTGTTAATTTCTCATAAGAGAGTCAAACTAGGCCAAATTTGTGGATCATCATTTTGTTTATACAGGTAACAATTTACATCTTCAACTTCAGTGTTGTGATATAACTTATTGCATAGTTCTTTTGGTATATCTAAGCATGCCTCAGTAGCTCTCTTTTAGTGATTACCTGACAATAGAAATGACTAGGATTGAAAAACCCTTTATTATTTGGTTAAGTTATCTATGGTATAAGTAGAATGAGATGAATTCTTTTATAGGATGTGGCCACCATATACATTAGTGGAAATTTGGAGAGAAAATTAAGCTCTTTGTGTTAGCCTTGTTCAAGTCATTGTCCACATGGTCAAGTATAATAAATCTTGTTCCATCTTTGTCCGTGAAGAAGGCAACTTGGTCGAACCATGTAATAATTGATGCTCTTGTTTGTCTCCCTTGAATTTCTCCTTTTATTAATATTCTACTAGAATATTTGGTGTGATTGTTGACACCTTTTTGAGGTGTTTTACCAACATTCAGCGAGTGCTTGAAATCTGCGGAATTTAGCCTTAGTCTAAGGAAGTAAAATGGCATCGAAGATAACTTAGCTTATGATGGGTTAGTCACATGCAAGTAATTCTATACCTAATGGTTTCTGCTTTTATTTTTTATGCCATTTTCGACATTAATTAATTCATAAGAAAAAAAGATTTAACAAGTACTTTGTCTAAAACCTAAACTTAAAAAAAAAATGGCATAACTTTTATTGGAAAAATAAATAGTCAATTAAAGATTTATATTTGCCTTATCAATCAAATTTTACTTTATTATTAAAAAAAGTACTTAGAAAGTATATGTTCTATTGGAAATTACTTTTATATGTATATGTTTTAGTCTTGTTTTTGTATGTAGTGCATTATATTATTATTATTATTTTACACAACTTTAAGTACATACATACAAAAGCATGGTTGCTTCTATTTTGAGCGTCTCTCATTATTCATACATTCTTATCTCTCTAATTCTTTCAACTTGATATCAAAGCCTTCCTAGTGTTTCTCTTTTTAATGGACTCTACCAATAATCAAACCAATCACTTTGTGGTTTCCAATATGACTACACCAATAATCCCTCCTTTATTTTCAATTACATTAATGGTCTCTTTTTCTCTTTTTGGTGAATCTCTTTCAGTTTTAGTTGAACACGTTGTCGGTGCCGTCTCACTACCATTAATTCGTTGTTGTTATGTCTTCTTATAGTGCAGTCATCACTCTCATTTCCAATACTCAACAAGTAATCTCTCAAAAATTAAAAAAAAAAAACAATTTTCTTTACCGGAGAATGCAGATGAAGCCTTATTTACTAGGCTAAGGAATATATATATTTTTTGTTAATGGTTATTTTCCTTGTCCCCCATCTCATATTACCTCTATAGCTATGGCTTCTCCCACCATTAATCCTTCTTTTCTTTCATGAAAGCATCAAGACCATTTGATTATGAGTGTTGTTTTGTCCTCCTTCTTTGCTGAACATCTTATGGTTGATTATCATAAATCATTCATCATATGGTGAACACTTGAAAAGGCCCTTGCTTCCTCATCCTATACCAAGATTATCCAGTTTCATGGCACGTTCTAAGAACTACAGAAAAATGATGGCATTATTGGTGTCTATTTAAAAAAGGCAAAGGTACTATTTGATGAATTAGCTGCTGTAGGTAGACCAATCTTCTTAGAGGATTTTAATCTCCATGTGTTTTGGGGTTTGAAAGGTGAGATTAAGGACTTAGTGACCAACCTCTCTTTGAAGGCAAAACCCCTTACTTATATTGATTTTCACAACTACTTGCTCATATTTGAATTTTTCCAGAAGAGCTCCCTTCAACTTGTTAGTTCTGCTATCACAACCCCACTATTTCTGACACCAATTTATCTTTCTTTGAGTTTTTTGCACATCGATAGTGCTCTTAATCATAGGTACACTATTAAAGTTCTCGTGGCAACAATTCCACTCAGAATTGTGGCAGTAGAGGACAATTTTATGGACGATGAATAATAATCATAACAATTACAATCATGGGAATAATAGGTATGGTTCATGATAAAATTTCAACTATAATGCTTATGGTTCAAGTTAGAATTTTAGACAATAAGGTAATTGATTTGGGTAACAAGGTAACTGATTAGTAAAATATCAGTTATGTTATGGTTTTGGACATTTAGCACAATAATGTTCATAATGAACCACTCAAAATTTGCAAGTTAATGTTAATCTAGCATTTAATATAGCCCCTGCATCCACTCTTATTACTTGGTTTCCTGATACAGGTGCAAATCACTAAGTGACACCTGACCTTGCGAGTATGATAAGCTTAGAAATGTATCTTGGTAATGATCAACTGCATGTTAAAGACGATAAGGGAATTGTTATATCAAATATTGATCATTCTAAAATTCATGTATCAAAATGCTTTTTTACCTTATCGAATATATTACATATTCCTTAAATCAAAAAGTCATTGCTATCTGTTCAGAAGTTTTGTCTTGAAAATAATGGATTTATTAATTTCATCATTTTATGTTAAAGACCTAATAACTAAGGAGATGCTTCTTTTCGATCAGAATAGAGATGGTCTTTATGTTAAGTCAAAGTCTTTTGCTACATCTTTTCATTAAGCTTTTTTTATCCGCATATGTTTCTACCTCTACCGATATCTGATGCAATCACCTTAGGCATCCTAGTATGTGAGTTTTGAGTTTATTAGTGTCGAATAAAAAGGTGTTATGTATGTGAAAACAATTTAATTTGAATTGTCTAACATGTCTTTTAGGATAATCGTAGCATCTGTCGTTAAGACTTACATATCACAAAATACTTGCTCCTCTTGAATAGATATTTAATGATGTTTAGGGATCTTCCCGCATTTCATCATTTGATAGTTTTTGTTATTTTGTTATTTTTTTTGGATGCTCAGACAAAGTATATTTAGTTTTTTCCCTTAGTTGACAAGTTTGATGTTTTCAATGTTTTTCAACAATTTCAAGCTCAAGTTGAAAGACAGTTCTTTTCAAAAATTAAATCTATCCAAATATAATGAGGTGGTGAATATATAAAATTGAATACTTATTTTAAAACTATTGGTACTCACCATCGATTTATTTACCTATTGATACGATCAAAAGATTCATGTCTTATCTCAAGTGCAAGAGTGTCAAAGTAATATATAACCTGGCAAGACCGGGGTCGAACCACAGGGAGGTGAACTATATAAATTACAAATAATAAAATGATATTGATGTTGAAGAGAACTTTGAGATGTGATAATGATGAAAAGATTAAACAAGGATAAAACATTTGTCAAGGTTAGAGGATCCACTAATGGTATTTCAAATAAGTATAGTATAAACTCTTTTTTATTACTCAATTGGAAACCACACACAAAGGAGGTTCTAACTGGATAATTTATCATTAATTACTCATTATAAAATATTAACATGATCATATTAATTATCTTATTTAAGTAACACCAATACTTTTAAATATTATCAGGTATTCATGATGCTAACTTGTATTAACAACAAATCAAGTTCCTCTCATAACAACAATGTTGGCCGAAGACTATGAAGGATCAAGCATTTATTGTACTAAGTGTTATACAACATAAATCTAAATTAATCATTTAACAAGCAAGGTATTGAGAGTGAATAAGATGAAAATGATAAGACATGTTAATAGCAAACTTTCTTGGATATAAACATTGAAGTCCATGTTGAGTTTATATTATACTTATTATAACACCATTAGTGAAACTTTTTCACCTTAACATAATAAACTTAGCTAAACATTATGAAGAAGATAAACATAAATAAACTAGATAAGAACATAGTTATTATGAAAAGCATAAACAAGAGATTAATGAAAGCAAAACTTAAACATTACTAAAATACAAAGAAAGAAAGCAAGAATATGATCTTGATCTGAAAACCAAGATGCCTAAATATATGGAAAATGCCTCCTTTTATAGGCTAAAAGTCAGAACTATTGATTTGATGACTAACTATTTAGTTGGTGGCTAACCATTGACTTGGTGGCTGGTTATTGACATTATTGGCTAATTATTTACTTTGTTGGCTGGCCAAAACATCATTTCTAACATCAGAATTGGAGCATGTAGTCTTCATGAAAGTTGTGGTAAATTGTCTCATATTTCCAACAAAAGAATACTGAGCTCATTTGGACTTCTGAAACTCGAGATATGAGCTAAACACTGAACAATGTCTAGGCTGCAGGACAGATTCAAACATCTCTTTTGTTGCTAAGATTTAAACTTGAAAAATGAAGATTTGAATCTTAGACTCTTATGAAAGTTTTAGGCCTATGTCTTAGCTTTCTATCAAGATAAGCCAGACCTGAAGCCAAGGTCTACAACTCCAGTTATGATCTAATAACCGAATGGTGTTCAAGTTTGAATTAAACCATCATCTTTTCTCTAAGCTTAGTCCTCTCTTTGTGTCTTTACTTTCAATAGTTAATCACATCAATCAATCCTTTGAATTGTGAGATATACCTGCATTCAAGATAAACATTTACCATAAATTAAAGATATCTTATATTATCAGACTTGTTATTATAAAACATGTTTTAGTTATAAAATTTAATGATACTTTCGTGCAATATGATGATATAAAACCTTAATGAAAATACACTTTTAATTACTAATCCCTATATTCTTATGAGTAAAATGGCACGATTAAATGTCGATATAGATATATTGTTAAAACTAATCTCACACTTCTTGGTCAACGTAATGCTCCATTAAAATTTTAAAATTATGTGTTTGAAACATTTGTTTATTTCATAAAGTGCATTCCAACTTCTATGTTAAATAACAAAACACCGTTTGAATGTCTTTGTAAGTCTACACATGATTATAGTTTTCTTTGAATTTTTGAGTGCTTTGTTTTTCATTTCTCCATCCATATAATTCTTATAAGTTAGATTTTTTTATCTATTTCTTGTGTTTTTCTTAGCTATATTTCATATCACTTAGGGTATCAATGTGTTAATCTATCTTCCAATCTTCTTTACATTTCTCATCATATTTGGTTTCATGAAAATATTTTCCATTTGAGAACTCCAAACATAAAATTTATTCACATACACTAGCACTCAATACTTTTCTCCCATCTTGACAAACTCTCCCTCTCTCCTAATCAAATTGAAGCTGAAAAATATTATCCCTATTACACCTATTTTAGTGAGCACTAGTCCTGACAATTTATCTTCGCATGTATATTCCTCACTATCTAGGTATAAGTTCAGTCTCTTTATGTCCACATGTCCCTCCTACTTCTTCTGCACTTCCATAACTTGGTTCAGATTTTGGGTTCTTCATTGATATGTTCATCTGATGTTTCATCTCCTAGCTTGAATTTGGTTAATCTCTCTAACTTTTCTGTTTAATGGGTCTCAAACAATGATTCACCTTCTCTTACTCAGGTTCCCCAATAACGTTCAATGGTTCTTCATCTAAGAAAGCCCAAGACAGCGAATCTAACTGTTTGTTTTGTTTCACAAGTGTCCACCTTGCTAGACCAAAAGTCGATTACATTTCAGGAAGCCAAGAAATACATCACATGGAACCATGCCATAAAGAGGAAATGTTTTCTCTCCATGGTAATAATACATGGATTTTAGCCCCTTTGCATTCCTTTATGAATTTTTTTTATTATTGATGGGTGTACACAAGTAAGAGGTGAGCCAATAGTAGTATTGAAAGATACATAGCATGGTTGGTTTCTTGGAAACTTTTAGTCATGTGTTTAGCCTACTAGTGTTCTCTTAGCTCTTATTATTGCAGTAAATCAATGTTTTGAAACAAGAATTTAATCTCAATTTTGATCTGTATTTTCTGGTCATGAAGTTTTTTATGGCTATCAATCCAATCTAATTATCATGGAGATCTTATTTATGTTTTTTTTAATCAAAATCATTGCTGAAAAATTGTCTTAATCATTTTCTCTCTCCTTCCCTTATCTATCCTTAATTTCTACCACATCTCTTGACTAAATTGTACACAACCAAAAACTAAAAAGATGAAATATAGGAAATGAAATAAAAACATAAAACAACTATAGCTACTATGATGTCCATAAAATTCATCGGAATAACAAACTCACCCTGCATGAATAGTTAATTATGTTTATGTGAAAATTACAGGATAAATAATAAATAATGGTAAAAGACCATTTTATATAGACGGTAAATATATAGTGAGTTATGTACAAGTGAACATTGCACCATGAACAATAAAACTCACTTTGTTTCAGTAAATAGATTAATTAATATTTTATAGGAAAATATGTTATTTTTTATTGTTTGACATACTAATAAAAACTACTTGTAAATAGTTTGACGTTTTGCTAGTATTAGAAATTGAGTTAATATAAAAATTATTAAGTGATGGATTCAATATTTAATAATAAAGATAATTATATACTCTACCAAAACAATACCAATTAGCAATGAAAACATTGATGAAAAATATTTCATCAGCAATTCTCGACGGAAATAATGAAGGAAAATTTGCATCACTAATAAGCATAAAATAAATATATTTTTATTCCTCTTATGATATTTTTTTTTTTTACTATGTCTTAAGCATAAATAAGCATATTAGGGATTATTTTAGAAGAATCGGTAAATTTTAAGGACTTCATACAATATTTGTTATTGACATAATTGTTTTTCTTTTTTTTGATAGGTGTCGAGCATCCCACTAAAGCTGAAAATTTGACATAGAAACAGTGGGCCTTAAGATCCAAAAAAGGTGTAGATCAAGCCTCTAGCATGCCATGAATGAAAGAATAAAGCTGGGATGATTAGGTATTACAAGAAACCAAGTTAGAAATAAAGTCTAAGTTGCATTAGAGTTGTGACAGCAGTAGAGTCAGTTTTCAATACAAATTCTGAGGGATCTAACCAATCTTAATGACTAAATAAAAAATGAATTAAATAACATTAAGGACTCATAATCAGCAGAAGAATCCTAACATAAGACAGCAGCTAAGGGAGAGAAGCAATTCAAGGAAAAAATAGGAAAGTTTAGGGAGCAGCATTATTGTCCTCTCTGTTTTTTAATTTTACCAGCAGTTATGAACTAAACTTTGGCTTTTAGTTTAGAGGAGTTTTGTTCTATTATTGTTTTAGATTGTGAGAAGAGATATTTCTAACTTTATTTCTGGACTTTCAAGTACTTGCTTTACCTGAATTTGGTATGTTGTTACCCAATTTTTGATCCATGTTTTGATAAATTTTTCAAAAAAATATAAAAATATAAAAA
>Ga0325410_1000911_pt1 | contig 31787 bp, 27 predicted proteins | sample PopdelMetagenome_16_FD_206182 | JGI IMG/M metagenome (GOLD analysis project Ga0325410, IMG submission 206182) | Populus deltoides microbial communities from Bellville, Georgia, United States - Xylem-PdIQD-R3 | ecosystem: Host-associated > Plants > Phyllosphere > Stem > Wood/Secondary xylem...
CTCAACTCACAAACCAAGCCTTCATACGTGTCAACTGCGGATTGGTTCTCACAACTATGACATAAACCACTGGGCAAAAAAGAAGCTAAACTTCCAAGTAGAAGAAAAAACAGAGAGACAGCAATTTAAACGAAGATAGACAATAAATGAAAACACGAACAGAATGGACGATCGTCGTTCTGCAACCCACAGCCCTAAAAGAGCACCGCAAGATAATCAGCAGTATCAACAACGCAAGTGACAGCAGCATACGCATATACTCTTGAATCAAAAGGTCTCTGCTTTTCAAAGCCATGCAGTTAGCTAGATCCTCACTCCTGAAAACACCTTGTTCAGGAAGCCGATTCGCTATGTTGTTAGCTTCTCTCAAGAACATGAACAAATCTTACATGTCGAAAACAAACCCACAAATCCCACTTTTTCAGCAAGCTGATTTTCGATAAATTGTATGTGGGCTAAATTATCTTTTCTGCAAGTGACTCATGCTACCATAAAGCAAAAAAAAATTTCAGCTGATTTGTATACTGTCAAGAGACGAGTATACATAAAGATTTTTTTCGAGGGGTGATGTGTTTTTGGAGGGTAATAGTTATCCTCCGAGTCCAAGCATGGAGCATAGTTCAAAAACCCGATGTGGGGTCTATCCAAGGCAAAATCCAAGTTATGTATTGTAGGGCTGATTCTAAATGTTTATATATATATATATATATATATATATAGAAAAATTAAAATAATATCATTTTGAGATATTTTGTAATATCAAGCTGTTCATCGATTTTTTCTTCGAAACGATGGGAAATACCTAGTCGTTGAATTGTATCAATTAAGTTCAATGTAGATACAGGATCAGAAGATCTTCTCAACACCATTTGGGTACTTTAAACTAGTTCTTCTAGGGTTCTGGTACGATATTTTTTATCAGCTTCACTAGGCAATATATAACACCCGGAAAAAAAGAACACCAGTTAATCCAAACCATAACACAAGGGAAAAGACTAGAAAAAAATTGATGAAATGATACATATAACGTTATTAAGGTGGCATGATTTCAGCAAGGGGACTGTGCTTGTAAGTGATTTAGGCTAAGGTTTTGGAAATGGTGATAACTGGCAATTAGTCCAAGGCCAAGAATATGCATGCAAAGTACTGTCAAGAATCATAATAATGCAAGAATAAGGTCTTTGACTGAGATGGGCTTGAAGCTAGCTGATAGTAGCGTCTTGTCCGTCCATGGAGGAAAATCCAAAAGAGGCCTACATGAGGTGTTCATTTTAATCATTGCTCCTATTATTACCATCTTAAAAAAAAAATTTGAAGTTTATATACATTTTGAAAAAATATATGGGAAGTTCTGTATACTATAAAATAATTTTTTTTCTTAAGAAATTGTATGTGAATAATATTGACTAGTAAGATGAATTCATTTAGGATTTGAATAATTTCTATTATATTTATAAAATTCAAACTATCCATTTTGATCTAAGATTTATAATTTTGATTTACTCATAAAAAAAATAGCTAATAATTTATTAAAATTTCAGTAATTCACTAAATTGGTTTCATCAAAATAAATGATGAAATATTGAATTGATTTTTCATGGCTACGTCTTGGGCTAGAAAATAATCAACTTAAATGCGAGTTTTTCGTTTTAGTTATTCTTAAAAAAAAATTCCTTGTTTAAACATTAGAATTTTTAATATTTAAGTTAGTAAATATATATATAAAAAAAAAAACAATGATTAAAAAAGACATATAAATTAAAAATTATAGGGAGTATATGATTGTAAAATGAGATATTTATAAACCATGATTATATTAACTTAGCTCATGAAATGACATGAGGATCAACTCTTTTTTTTTTTTTAGAAAGAACTCGAAATAATATGGATTTTTGAAAAAAAAAGTTCTTTTCCTTAACCTTAAGTTTACCGAACTCGAGCTATGATCTGCTGGGCCATTTAAAACTCAACAGAGATGCTTGGGGCTTAGCTCATAAATGACATGTCATTTGCTTATTACAAACGACAGGTCCTCCAAATTTGAAGTACCCCCTTCTTCTCCCTTCACCAAATCAGCTTCTCTGTGACTGTCCACACACATCAGTACTCTGCGCATAGTGAAAGAACGACTTATCGTTCATATTTGGAACAAAGCCGCCGCTTTCTTCATCTGGGTTCGCTCTCTTTCTCTTTAATATCTCTGTTTTCGTTCAAAGTTTGTGTGTTTTTTCTTTTTTTTAACTATAGTTTGATTCTTTTTTGGATTTTTTGAAGGCTAATGGAAGATGACGTTTCAAACCCGTTTCGTAGAATGTCAATGCGAACTCGAAAGATTGCTCCAAAAATGGCAGCTGCGCTTGCCAGCAATGATAACAGAACTCAGGTTTCTGTTTTTTTATTGAAAAGATTGAGAAAAAAAAATGTTTTGCAATTGTTTGATTAATTAAAGAAGAGAGTAGTGAAATGGGGTTCTGTTTTTAAATGAGAAGATTGAAAATTTTTATCGTTTTATTGATGTTTGGCTGACTTGAGAAAGATAGTAGTAAATGGGGGTTTGTTTTTCTTTGCAAAGATCGAAGTTTTTTGTTGTTTTACTTAAGTTTGGTTGATTTAAAGAAGATGGTTTTGGATTTTTTTTTTTAAGGCAGCAATTGCTAGACTTGAAGCATTGGAGAATGATTATACAGGGATGGAAACAGTAGAAGCTGTTGATGATGACGAGGCTTCTCTTGATGATGACGATGATGGTATTAGAGTCTCTCATTCATTTCATTCTTGTGTTTTTTTCTGTCTTGAGAATAACTTGTTACATTTTCCGTTTATATGCTTTGCTTTGTATGATTTCAAGTTGAAGAGAATGTCCTTCGATACATTGAAGGCGTGGAAGTGTTTTGTGTGTGTGTGATATGTTTATGTCTGCCTCTGTCGTTTTATCTTTTGTAAGAATTCTATGTAGCCAGCGGGTTTTGTTTACCAGCATTCACGAAGAAGTATTGTTGTATGCATCTTTTTTCTGCTATTTTTTCAGGGTGCCAGTTATCTATTCTAATGCATCTTCTGTTTGGCAAGACAAGCTTTTGGTACTTTACTATTTGGATTGAAACATGTCCCTTCTTGTGAATTTGATTTCAATAATTTTATGCAAGGCTATGTCCCGTATTTATGTTTATTTACCTTTATTTTAAAATGTTCTCTAAGGGCTCAGCATACATTTATTTAAAAAGTTTCTAACTTGGTAATTTGATCATCAATCCATAACCAATATTTGATTCTTTGAATGGGGGTTATGTGATCTTTTGAATAGGGAGAATGGTAAGCCTTCTTGAAATTCCTTCCGTTTTTTTATCACCAGTAGTGGTAGTTTAACGGGATTCCTTAGCAAAGTGAAAGTTGATCAAATTGTGTATGTTTTTTCTCAATATTGTTTTTAAACATTCTTTGATCTCCATTGCAGTCTATATACAGAAGAAGCAGAAAGGCACAAAGCGTAAAACTCGGCAAGCAAAAGCGCTTGAGAATGCTAGGAAAGCCCCAAGAAATTTTTTGGAACTCTTACATGAGGTATGAATGGAAACGTTCATTGTCTGACTTATATTAATTGTATTAGTTGGTTTTAAATGTTCAACCTATGAAAACAGGCGAACCTGGAAGCTTTGCCTCCGCATGTTCCATCCTATTTGAGGGCAGCAGTGGGACCTCCAAGTTCTACATGCCGCAGGCATTTCTGCACTGTTTGTGGGTTCACTTCCAATTATACATGTGCGAAGTGTGGAATGCGCTTTTGTTCAATCCGGTGCCAGAAAATACATGATGATACCCGTTGCCTGAAATTTGTGGCCTGATTGGTAAGACTTGAGCCAGGCTGTTTTTTGTAGATACAACAACACTTCACCTCGATGAGCTCACTTTGATATACTGGAGCTTTTTATGGATTGTGCCACTCTGATTTTCAATATGTACATTGGATATAAGAAAAGGGAGGCTGTTTTTCCATTATTCTTTGTACATTTACATCTATTTGGTTTGATTCAGTCAGGTGATCAAGGGTGCATTTTGATTGTCAATTTGTGCATTTAGTCTGTAGGAAGTAGGGCGTTGCTTCTGTCTATAGATTTGATTTTAATGTAGCTGGTAAAAATATAGTTGGTTTGATCCACTCAGTTGACTTGTTTTTCTTTCTTTTTTTCCAGACTGAGTTTTTAATCAATCCCAGGATTATTGGCTGTGTCCCAGGTTGCTTTTACACATTTTTAGCAAATGTGTTGCTAGGTTTTCCCATGTTATTAGATCATTTAGGACACGAACAGAGTCATTATCGTATCCTACGAGCTAAATCCATTTCATGGGACAGACAAGTTAACATTTGCTAACTACATATTACTTACTGACAGTAAAATGAAATGGAAGTGATATTCCAACTTCTCATAATTCAGAAAATTTTCTTGATTTTAAAACAAATACACTCGATCCAGACACGTACCAAATCAATTGCTTAATGGAACATAGTCCTTCTAGGGACATAACTAGTAGAAAATAAGCTAGCTTAGAATACATGCATCTCTGGATTCAGACAAACAAATCCATTTATATCTTAGGACTGACTTTAGAAACTGTAAATTGATCATCAACTGAGAAGACTAGATGCAATTGTTGGTGAGCCTTTTAATGGTGTGATCTTTAACACCGAGGCAGATCAAGTGGGGGAGGCTGTACAGACTGCAACTTGCCAACTCCATTCTCAACTAGAAAAGCCATACCCAAACCCCAATTGAGATGTGAATCTAAATGACAGTGCATGAACCAGATTCCTGTTTCAAACCATGTAAGCCAATGCGAGGCATCATATCAGTCAATCTGTTCAATATTGAAACCAAACTAAATATATTAAATGTATATGCATATTCTCCGTGTTACCTGGATTATCAGCCTCGAACCGGATGGCTACCCAACCACCAGGAGGGGTTCCAATGGTATTCCTATATGGTGGATCAATGAGGTTGAACCTTGCTGGATCTGTTTGAGGGTTGAAGTTACCAAAGCCTGACCCTATAACAGCGAAATGGTATCCATGGAGATGCATTGGGTGGTCCTCAACTGTGACTATACTGGTATCCTGCAACACTATTTGTACCTTCGCACCAAATTTCAATTTGTAAAGCTTAGTTGATTTAACAGGCTGCCATAGTCCTCGGCTGACGTTGCCAGTGTAATCAAATTTTACAGGGGGGACAGGTGGAAAGTCTGTGGTAAAGATTCCAGGTTGGCCTTGGTAGTAGGCCTGCATTAGTGAGTTTCTTTTTGGGAGTACAAAAGACATATTGTTTATGCTAGCTGCGAAACGAGTTCCATTTGGACCTTGGCAGCGAGGGCTATTAGGATTGGTGCAGTTGATGAGTCCTAGCCCCACTGTAAAAAATAGGTTTTCATCAATCTGAAGTGGGACTTTAACCTTGGAAGGGCTCCTTAGACGGGAAGTGAATGCAATCGCACTGTTTGTGTCGTTGAAGCCTGGGAGTCGTGGGAAGATGGGTGTTGACTGCTTTCCTTTCTTGGCATTGCGAGGAGCTGTCTTGTATTCAAGGATTGCAGTTGTGGTTGTATTGTCAAAAGGTGCGTTGGCTGAGTTATAGGCACGAGCTGCCATGTAGTAGTGACCTGGGGTTTGATCAGCAGTGAGTAGGACATCAGTTGTCTGACCAGGAGCTATCATGATGACTGAGGTTGTGAAAGGCTTGGTGTAGGCAGCATCAACAGCAACTACTGTCAGTATATGGTTGGCCACTCCAAAGAAGAGTTCTTGGTTCAGGGCAGAATTTATGACCCTTAGGAGGATTGTTTCCCCAGAACCCACAGGAAATCTCACAGTTTCTACATTGTCAAAACCACAACAGAAGTGATATTATGATCAATGGTTAGTGGAAATTAACGTTACAGATTAAAATTAGAGCTGAATAAATCTGAAAGCAAAAAAAAAAAAAAAGAATAACTGGCGAACCTTGCTTTGAGCATCTATAGAGATCGCCAGGTTGGCCATTGATGGTATAAGCATCGGATATATTTGGTGCTGCACCTGTGAAATCTGCTATCCTCAAGACATCCATAGGGTTCCTGTCCCACCACTCCCCTGTTAATCAACAACATAATCAGTTTCCAGTTACGCCACCATCTAATGGTTTGAGGACTTTGGATTGAAAATGAAAGACGGGTTACCGAGAAGAATGGGAATTTCTGTCCTGGGCATAGGGAATGGATATGGAGAACCCAATTTAGGATGAATGATTAGAGCACCATAAACGGTGGCTCTAAGCCATCTGCTATGAGCATGCCACCACAAAGTCCCCTCTTGATTTTCAATTGTGAACCGGTATGTATAACTCCTTCCTGGTCGGATGGGGCATTGAGTGACACGATCAGGTCCATCCGCCCACGGATTTCGCAGCTGTCGGATTCCATGCCTGATTAATCCAGACAACAACAATTGATCATGAGTTAAAACATCCATGTATGTATATGCAATTCTCTTTTTTTCTCATCTACTTGCATAGGATGTTCGATAATTACCAGTGGAGGGTAACATTGTATCTAGCATTATTTACTGCTTTGATCACAAGAGTATCGCCATCGCGCACTTCCAATGTTGGTCCTGGAAACTGTCCATTCACTGTAATTGTGTTATGGGTTCTGCACAGCCTCTTCACTGGTTTAGCTTGAATCTGTTTCCATCCACACGAAAAGGGAAAAAAAAGAATTTGCTTCACAGCTTTATATTCTATCACAAGCAAAAGATAAGAAGATAGTAACGAAGAGAACACATACAACAAACTCTCGGTAGTGAGTTTCTGCTTCAGAGAAATGAGCTTGGAAACTGAAGATTACAAAAATGCTAAGAAAAAGGCAGTAGGAAACTTGCTTGACAGTCAAGTTACGAGTCTCCATTGCTGTGTAAGCTCGTTATAGATGATGTGTGAGATATAGCCTAGAATGACTGTCTATTTATAGTAGGATAAAGCGGGAAAGGACAGGACTTCAACTTTCTTTTCTTTTTTCTTCCTCTCTGAAAGAGATGTTTTGGGCAGATGAGATTATATGAGTCAACAATGAGATTCGGGAGTTTGAGGACAGTTCAGTCCAACCATCAAGGGATTTGGTGCACCCACTTGCCCCCATCAATATTTTGATCAACCAAATGAAGATCCTGCGCTAAAAGGACTAGGGCACAGACGAGGGACCAATCATATGATCATGCTGCTGAGCAGTTCAACTCATTTTGCCATGGTATTTGGAGGCTTGCCTTAAAGGCTCGATACCTTGATTTGTTTTTAGCATAGCGGCGAGTTAACTTGTTTCATTACATAAGCAAATGATTCGAAGTTAAAATCTTCTCTTCTTTCTGTAGGCTATACGTGCTAAAAGCAGGTCTGAGTTCTTCAGTTAGGAGGTAGGTATCCATAATTCTTCTTGTTTTTTACTTGATTGGCTCTTTGTGTAATAGGAGTCCTCTTCCCCACTTGCTTCGCACAAGGTGATCATATGTAAGCTCCAGGCTCTGGTTGGAAAATCATGCTATTAATATCAAATCCGATGTATATATATTGAATTATCATATCGTTAGTTCATCAGAAATATATATATTTTTTGAAATTTTGAGAAGTGGTTTAGTTATGGTGATTAGAGAGTAATTAAAAATATTTTATTAATTACTCTTTGAATGTACTTTTAAAAAATAGATGCAAATAGACGAGAAAAATTCAAGATGGAAATATTGTTATCACTATTGATGATGGATGATGAATTTTATTATTTCTTTTCAATTTATATATATATATTAATATGGACCCATAAATTCTTTCTTCAATGTGGATCCATAAATTAATAAGCAGGACGTGGCTGGTTAGTACCATAAAAGTTTTTACTTGGGATTATGCTGAGAAATTATCAAAATTATGAGACTTTTCAACTGAATGAAAAATAGCATTATTTCATAAGATTAAAAAAAAAAAAAACCTAATACATTCTAGCCTCGTCTTGATTAGACAATTAATCAGGTACAGAATCAATTGTTAGGTCAACCATTATACACTACCTGTCAGCCCATGGTGGACCAATCAATTCTTCGTGGCAGTAAATAAAATACAAGAACAAAAGTTCATTTTCTAGCATATGATTAGATCTCAAGGTATAGAAAATCCCAGGACAGTTAGGGTAAGGTTGAATTTTGGTTTAGGGTTTGATGGAATGAGTAGAAGTCAAGTTATGATGTTGTGTTTTCTGTTATTGGTCCACTTATTAAGAATGTTAGAAAATAGTTTTAACCCTAAAGTCCATTCTTGACCCATGAGCTCAATCTTCTTTCAATTGATTTTTTTAACTCGTTATGTTTTACAAGATAGCCTCGTGATTTTCAAGCAATATTTATGGTTTTAACTGGGATTTACAACTATGGGTATGGTTTTGCCTCTTTTTTTTTTTAATCAAAAGGGTTTGAACTTGAATATCTACCACCGGTGTGGATTTGGATTTGAAGTGATACTTGAAAACGAAGAGGGCAATACATAATAATCTTATAAAATTCAAATACCAAAAAATATTAACAATTAAATTAATTAAAATTCATTAATTAAATCCCACTTACGTAATACATGAGATACACATCCAACTAAATTTACTTTCAATGAAAGGATTTTGTAAGACTATCACGCACTCTATAGATAGGGCTTTGGTGAAAAAAGCATGGATTGTCAAGGCTCCTGTAAACCTACCTACCTACGGTAGTTCTTACTTGTTTGTCAGACAGATTAACTATATATATATATATATATATATATATAAACATCAATCAAGGCACTGATCAATTCATAAATTACCTTTTCCACTATATTAGGTGATACAATTGAAAAAAGAGGCCAGACCAGTCTGCTCGAGCAACTTCTTGTCGTCTTCCTGAACTCCCTCCCCCAAAATTTCTTTGGAAAAATACATCATCAGGGACACCTGTAAACCCAGAATCCCATAGATCTTAATGAATTAGGTAGGCCGCCAACTGATTTCAAATAGTATGATCTTGCACCCAAAGTGGGAACTTGATACACATAGATAGGTGTTCCCTCGTAACAATGTTCTTTGCCTGTTCTATTGAGACAGTTTGCATAGTAATCTCACAGCAACTTAACATCTGCCCAGATCCAGTGATCTACCAGGGTGATACTCACGTAATACTACTGATACCGGTTAAATCATTGGATTCCAATATAGAAAAAAATTACACCTTAAATTCAAATCTAAGAAGACAATTGACAGCTGCCTGTGTCAACAGTATATATTTTTGACTGTCTTTCAAAAGGTTTTTTATTTAAAAATATATCAAAACAATAATTTTTTATTTTTAAATATTTATTTTTAAAATCAGCACATCAAAATAATATGAGAATATTAAAAAAAAAATTTAAAGCAAATAAACAATATTTAATTTTTTTTCAAAAATACTTTTAAAATACAAAAACAAATCGAGTTAAATTAGAGTAGAACTAAAAACGTGACCCGCGCCACGTCACAGGTCAATTTTTTTATATATAAAAAAAAAGTTAAAATTTATGAGTATTAGGTTTTTCTACAAAGTTATACCTAAAAGTATTGGGTCTGTCTATTATTTCTGATCCAGAAGTTATATTTATAATATTAATAATAATATTCAACTTGCATGACCCAAGTTTAAGTGAGTTTGGTTGCAACATCAAACCCGGAGTCTTTGATATGAGTCTGATTGCAAGATCTTGTTACAAAAATATGATAATTAAAAAGAAAAAAATTTAATATTACAGAATGAAATTAAAAAAAAAGATTAATTAAAAAAACAATAAAGCAAAGCATTATTCTGATGAATAGTGCTTTGCAAGGAGTGGTTCAGTAAAATCCCCTCATGAGATCACAATAATTTAATTACCAGTAAACAAAACAAATCATAAAGTTTAATTCTTAATTAAATCAATATTAAAAGATAAAATTGAAAGAAAAAAACTACTTAAAAAAAATATATGAATCAACTGGTTTAACTCGTCAAACTTGGGATTCGTGTCATGAAATTGAAAGAAAAAATATTGATGTCTTTTAGTTATAGTTAATTACAATATTTAAAGATGAAATCGGAAGAAAAAAACTAATAAAATAAAATAAAAATCTGAATCAACTGAGTTAGCCCACCAAATCAGGTTAACCCGTCAAACCTGAGATTAGTGTCATGAAAGTGTGATAACTAAATAGAAAAAAATTAACATTAATAAACAAAAAAAATTAATTAAAAAGAAAAAAACACAGGAAAAAAACCTACATGAACAAAAAAACTAATGAAGAAAAAAAAACTAAATTAACTGAGCTAACCCGTCAAACCAGGTTAATCCATCAAACCTGGGATTCGTGTCATGAAAATTTGATAACTAAATAAAAAAAAACTTAATATTAACAAACTAAATTTTTTAAAAAAATAATTAAAAAGGAAAAAAAAAAGAAAAAAGCAAAAATACTTAACAAAAAATAATTTTTTAAAAAACAAAGAAATAAAAGCCTACATGAAAAAAAATAATGAAGAAAAAAAATTTGAATTAACTGGGTTAACCCTTCAAATAAGGTTAACTCGTCAAATCTGAGATTTGTGTCATGAAAGTTTGATAACTGAATAGAAAAAAAAAATTTATAGGTTAACCCAGAATTAGTTGGGTTAACCCATCAAATTTGGAATCCATGTCATGAAAGTTTGATAACTAAATAAAAAAAATTTAACATTAACAAACTAAATTAAACGAAAAAATTAATTAAAAAGAAAAACTAGAAAAAAATCCAAATTAACCCGTCAAACTCGGAACTTGTGTAATGAAAGTTTAATGACTAAATAGAAAAAGATTTAACATTAACAAAAAAAATTAAACAAAAAATATATTCATTAAAAAAAACAAAGAAAACAAAACAGCTTAAAAAAAAGAAAGAAAATATAAGACAATTAAACGTTTCACTGTAAACTACATTTGAAAAAATTAATTAAAAAAATCCAGAAAAAAAAATTCAGGTTAACCTATCAAACCCGGAACCTGTATCATGAAAATTTAATAACTAAATAGAAAAAAATTTAATATTAACAAAAAAAATTAAACAAAAAAACATTCATTAAAAAAACAAAGAAAAGAAACAATTTAAAAAGAAAAGTTTAAAAAAATAAAATAAAAAAAACAACTCAGCGTTTAACTATAAATTTAATAGGTGAAACACACTGAGCAATTTTAGTTTTTTTTAATAATACATCAAATTTTGACTTTCAAAGTTCACCGATGTGCACGCAACATTAAGCAAAAAATAACAAAAGATATATTGCAAAAAAGAATACATCAAGAGAACAAAGACACAAACCTGTTCTGTGTAAAAATTGAAAGAATATCCAAATAAATTGTGAAAATCTGGCACAACATTTCCAAAACCGCTCAAACAGAACTGGCTGGCCACGATAGAGGCTGACAACAATCTGGCAGGGAAATCTCATGGTAAACTACGAGTCCAAAGAGAGGATCAGTGCAGAGCTTGAACAATCCATTCAACTCTTTCTGTTAATGACAAGTAGCGCAGTAATTCCAGATCAGATGCAGCTCCCAAAGCTGAAGCAAAATGCCTGCTGATCAGGGGAAACACATTAAGCAAAACACACTTTATATTTGAGCTATCTGCTGATTCAATGCCTGAAATGACTTGATTTTTGACTCGCAAATATTAAGAAACTGGGACAATAATGTAGAGTCCCCGGTCACTATCTTCCTTGCAACATCGAGGGGACTCCATGTCTTCAATTCTTGGGAGATCCGATCACCAAGTTCAGCCTCATTTATTGATGGAATTAAACTTTCCAGAACATGGAAAACACGCCCAGGCCCTTCATCTTGTTCCTTTTTCCTAAGAGAGGAAAGTATAATTTCCACACTCTCATCCTCTGGTCTGTCAATCTGACCTCTGATCCATGTTGCAACCTCCTTAACTATATCACATAAAGAATGGATTGAATCCCTAATGTCATTAAACACCAGAGATGAATGCTGGTCCACAGGCCCACCTTTCTTCTTTTTCTTTCCAGATGGAAGAGATGATCGAACACAAGATTGAATCACAAGACCATGCCAGGCCAATGGCTCTGTAACCAATTGCACTAAAATTGGAAGATCAACCCTTGGAGAGCAAATAAGAGACTCCACGGATTTGATCTTCTCTGAAATATATTTCACCAGCAAAGTATCCACTACATGCCAAATACCACGGCCACACTGATCTCCATTAGGCTGTAAGGGCTCGTGGGAATTCAAATTCCAAGCATTCAAAAAGACAGCAAAGTTTATCCAGTCAATCTCGTCTGAACCAAAAGCCTGTGTCAAATCCAAAAATTAAAATGCATCCAAGTTCTTGTGGTATTTAAGTGATCCATAGTGGGCGACTTGAATAAAAGCAAGCTAGTGATCACCAGTAACTAATCTTTTTTAAAGATGACAATTTTAACAAAAGCACTTGCTTTATAAGATATATTAACTTGGTGTGCATCTAAAGGAATGGAAAAAAGATAAAGACAACCTGCCTAACACAGAAATGCTTTCACACCTACAACAATGTGTCTCATACCTATATCACCTCATCTGAATGTGAATCAGAATTATACAACCACATCAACAAGAATATCATGAAAAATAATAGAGAGCAGTAAGAAAAGGCAAGGAATAAGATTGACAGCACAAGTATACCTCAAAGGATTTTACACCACTGGAAACACCCATAACCACTTCAACTGCATCACTTAAAGAAAAGCCTAACATCTTTGCATGGCGCTCAAGCAAAAACTTAAACTCTGAGGAGATTTTTGACCCAGATATGGACCCATTTTCTTCAACACTCTCCTTAAGTGATGCTGAAGCACTGTGAATGGACAGATAAATCATCCGAGGGAGAAGGGATTTCTTTTCAATGACTCCCCGCACATTTTCTTCCCTTTCTTTTGTCTATATTCAAGTCAAAAAACAAACATAAAGGGCATTAGGAGCACACAGAAAGTCCATTAAGTATATGGATTGCTATTGCCAAATATTACATACAAAAGCAAATCAATGAATGAAGTTCCTTACCAAGTTTTCCTTGGGACAATATGATACTCCTTCAAATGGACCTGGGAAATGAATCGTTTCAATATACAAGAGAATTCATAGAGAGACAGGAAATAAGAAAACACCACTGTTACCCAAACCATCATAGCTTCTTCAATACCACTGAACATAATATGGTTTTAAAGATGTAGATATTAAGAAACAAAGACCACATGACTAACCTAAGAGATAATTTTTCTCTGTAGTTGGTGTCCACCAAGGCCGTGATTGGAAATCTTCATTGAATGTCAAGGTTTTGGATCCAATCTCATTGGAGAGCTCAACAAAGTGAACCCCGCCATTCAAGTTTTCAAGAACACCCTGAAAGACAGCATATTCATCAGACACAAAGGTATGGTGTTGAAACAGATAAAAGTGATACACACCTCTTCTTCTTCAATGTTATCTGCCTTTTGTTTTAGCTGTAGAATGGGTGTCTCAACCCTTGCAAATAAATACTGATTAGATCGTTGCAATCGCTCCTTGAATTGAACAAACTCTATTACCTGAAATACAAAGTAAGAGGATTGTCTTGAATCTTGATTGCACAAATCTATTTCAATACCATGTCCCCTTCAATCTAAGGGCATGTTACCAGATTCATTGGGAGAAAGAAAGATACAGAACAAATGTTTTAGATGGATAAAGGCAATGACCAAAAAGTGCAGAAAGCAGTCATCCACAGGTAGACAATAGAATCAAGTAATTGGAAAGATAGCCACACGCAATGAACTGGCAAACAATTCCAGGAACATCTAAGATTCATTTCAAAAAAGAAACTCGCCTTAAATTTTTAACACAGAATAAAAATAATTATATTGATAATGTGGCATACTTTAGAATAGTTTCTGTGGCGATAAGCAAGGAATGTCAGATCTGCAGATTCCCTGAAGTGGTCATCCATAAACCTGAGATAATCTTTCAGCAGATTATTTAAATCCCCCCAAAGAGGAGATACCAGCATCTGCGGCAAGATGTGATGAGAAACAGTTTCCATCAGAATATTCTTCACGTCCAAAGACTTATACCTACACAGAGATTTAGAGAGCTGCTTTAGACCTTAGGAAAACCAAAGTGAATTGATGAGTATAAAAGGGGGAAGAATAACCAAGTGGCTAGACAGAATTTGAAATACAAACCAAAAGGTAACAGTATTTCATCAACTAACAATGTGAAATATATATTAACATATGTTACCACTCATAAGCTAACGAAATTGCACCCAAGTGTGAATACAAGTGCAGCAACAAGATCTTGTACTGCCATATATATCTGCCAAATACGACCAAACACAAAAATTAGTTTCAAGAATGTGAAGTTCCCAACACAGCAAACAGTTTCCAGAAGAAAACAAATGGTTTCACATGCATAGCACTTGTATCCACTAATCCTTTATTTGTTTTCCTCCAAAACACTTAATACATGCTTTCTTCTCATTCATCAAGCAGAATTTCTAGTGCCAATTAAATGTGTTCAAGGTGGCACAGATGTAATATAACCCACCCCCACCAAAGCCTAAATCATTATAAAGATTTGGAACTCTTAAAATGCCATGTTTGAAATTACAATACAATATCAGCAGTGAAAAAATATCTTACCTTCGAATAGTCAGGCCAAACTCCAAAACCATAATTGCCTCTATGAAGTAGCCAAGATGTCTTGTACGCCAGAATAGCTATTTAAAAAGAAAGGGAAAGAAAAAACAAAAAAAATGCAATGAATATATATATATATATATATATATATATATATATATATATGAGCATAACCTCAAAGAGAACAATACAGTAGTCAATTAAATAAAGAAAATCTTGTAACTAGCAAACCAATTCATGAAACAAGTTCTGGAATAATGCAAGAGCACGCACGAAGCACAAGTAGCCATAAATCCATGTGTTGTGTGTGCACGCACACTAACCTAGACATCAACTTTTAGCAGTGTCACCTCCATTATTAGGCAACAACAAGGTAATGAGCATCAGAATATAAACTTCTTAAGAACAAGATAGGATCATGTCAAAATATCCCACAAGAAAATTTTCTTAAGTCAAATAAACAATATTTCATGGACTAAAGGAGACTTGTTGCACCATCTAGGGTAAAGTCCTTCTTAAGAAATCATAAAACCCATCCTCATATCCAGGCATCTACCAGTACATATGTGGCCACGCATCTGATCCCAAAAAATGAAAGTATGAATTGAGATACCTGAACCAACACATTGCACACCATAGATAGCAGCTCTTCACCATGCATGCTCTCTTGTGGATCCAAATCCTTTGAAAGTGGAAGACTTTTACAATACATCTCCACCATTTGCACAGCACAGCCTTCAAGTTCTGAAGAAGCATGGATGAAGTTAATATCATTGAATCCAAAAAAAAAAAAAACACTGAATAAAAAGCCAATTTAATTAGAATGAAACACATTACAAGGAACAAAGAAAATGAAGTAGACTACATAACTGGGAACCTTCTACCAAAAAAGAATTTGCAGGAGGCTCAGAAAATAAAGAGGATGCATTGCTGAACACCACAATTTAAAAGAGAAAAACATGGTGGAGATTTATGTTTCTGATCACTCTTATGCCATTATGAGGCATTTAAATCCGATGCATGGCTACAAAATACAAAATACAAGTGTAAAGAGTGCAGTTTGGATGTGCAAAAGATTGTGTGTAGGGTGAGCAAGTGTATGTGTGCAAAAGAAACACGCACCAAGCACAGGGAGCTTATACATGTTCCCAGTCAACTCCTGAATTTTGAAAATCGTGATTGACTGTCCAAGCACTTTCGTTGGTGCAGTAGCAGAGGAGTCCAAAGTTTTTATCAACTTTGCAAGAAACTCCGTTTTTTTATCTGGAGTTAAGACTTGCAGAAATGCCTCAACATCAGAACTGAAGCTTGCTAAGTGACCAAACCTGCATTAAAAAAAAGGACTTCAGCTTAGATGGTCCAAAACTTTCCATGATTTTGCCTATAATTCTTACAAAAAAGACCACCAACATAAAGGAATACCAGAAACTTTTTGTAAGAACTGAGAATTTCTTTGAAGCATACAAATGACTGACAAATGGTTGTGAGAGGAGATAAATTGTTCATCTAGTCTCGACTTCATATCCATTATTTGCCAAACACAGAAACAAAAATATTTTGGATGATTACAGACTTCGTGCACAATTACACTCAGCAGCTAGTTCCACACAAGTTGGGAAGAAAAGAAAGAGTTACATACTTGAGGAAATATAGCATTAGAGCCTCCACAATATCATCATCATTGCCCTTTCCATGTAATCGCTTCCTCCTCTCAATTTCAAGAGTTGCCAAGTATGGACACCTAATAAAATCATTACTGGTGTCTGCTTGTAATTTTTTCACAAAAGCTAATGAAGTCGATATTCGAGAATGAAACTGCACATCCAATTTGCAAAAATCAAAATCTGCATAAAAAGTCATAAAAAGATCTGCAGTATGCAGATATGACAGAAAATACAAACTACATATAAAATTCAAGGGTAGTAAATATGCACCACTTCATCTGCCAATTGAGAGACTTTGCAATCCACGGGTTTTGGGGGATTAATTGGATCATTGTTGGCTCCATTGCTCCAGCTGCTGCCATCCTCCAGCAAACAGCCTAGATAATGTAGGAAACACTCCCAATCATCAGGGCTGCCAGACAAACCAAACAAGATTAACAGCTAAAAAAATATACGTCCTCAAATGAAATGACCAAAATAGAAAATTTCTGGATTGGAAACAGGAAACAATTAGATGCATCACAATCTCTAGCAACGAGTTTCAACTACTCCATGTTCTACAGCAGTCAAACTTTAGCAAATGCCAAGCTGGTGCGTGTAATTTGAACATGCAGGTGAGCGAGCAAATTCATAGTAAACCCGAAAGAAAATAAAAGGTGGCTAACAAGCAGCAAGAGGGGGAGTGTGGATTATCTATATGGGAATGCTTTAAAAACAGTCAGGTGATCCATATAAGGGCAACAGCAAACTTTCAGACCTCATTGACACTAGGGCAGAATTCAAAATAAGGTGTCAGGCTCCTAGTTGCAAATTCTATTCCTAAAGGACCTAGAAATTAGTTATCTGAAGCTTTGACAAGGCTATTTTCATTGAAAAAATGTAAAATCTCCACAGTAGGAGTATCAAAATAATAATTCCATGACTTCTAAAAACTTGCTACGAGCTTTGAAATGTGGGTTTCCAATAACTGGCTGTTTTCACAAACTATCCCATCTGCCAAAGCAAACAGCTTGTTTTCCCTCTACGATTACAAGAGGCTATTCATTTTTCCTGCATAATGCAACTGCAGCCTGTTTGATATCATGGTTCAGTAATCCCCGACTTATACGTCACAGCTGTCCTATTCAGAACATCCTAAACAAATCAATCAAACCCAAATCTAACCATAACACCTAAAAATAAAGAAAGAAAATTAACAGAGGCTAATAATGCAGCTAGTAGAAGAAATAAACAGCTAAAAATGAAAAGAAGAGAGAGAGAATTTTCCTGGTTCTTTTATTACAACTTACAACACACGACGTAACACTATATTATCTAAGTTGTGTGATCTTAGCTGCCTCAGTTGGTGATAAAAATCTCAAAACTGAATTCTTGAAAGAAAACTGTCATGCGCATACCATAGTTCTAAAATCTTCTGATATATGTTGGCACTTGTAGCATAGTCACCTGACCGAGCAAGAAGCCTCCCCTGTCAACTTAAAGTCAAAGAGTACCAGGTTGATAAGGAAACCAACAAGTAAAAAGAAAGAAGTTCCAAGAAAATGCATGCAAGACAGCGAGAGATAATGTGTTCTAAATTTCTATAGCAACAAAGTTGCATGAAAACTTAAATGTTGGAAACAAAATGATGAAAGGAAACTGTTTATATATATATATATAGAAAAGTAGGGCAAGGTGAAAGTGCAACCAAAACCATGAGCATAGATGATTAAGCCTTCATTAGGATTCATTTGAATGAGCAGGTGTTATTTATCAGCAGAAAAGTCTATGTGGCCTATATTATTATACAGGCGTGCCCCTTTCAGTATTGAGCCCAAAACTTGATAGTCATTATGCTAAGAATTCAAGTTTACATGGCATCATCCTCATAAAGTTGTGTGGAAGTTCCACTTCAACTCTCTAGTGGAATGTAAGTCACAGGTCATCTAGTTTGTTTGCACCTAGTTCCATTTTAACAAATCTCATTTTCCATTCAAGCTTTCTTTTAGAATACCTCTTTAGTCTTGCCCATAATAACTCACCTTTTATTTACTTGACAAGTTCAGTTTCTCATCCCAAAAACAATGAAGAAATATAATAGCTACACAGAAAATCCATAAGATGTGCATTATCTTATGTATAAATTCAAAAATGTAAAATATTACTCTATTGTCAACAGAACTACTTTTAAGATAAAAAAAAAAAACCAAGACATAATGTTTCAGAAAATACCTGTATACGTAGCTTATCAACTTCAATCATTAATAGTGATCCCAATTGCCCCGAGAGAATTTCCAATGCATCACCATACTTTTCTTGTTGTTCTAATATGGAAATATAGACCATAAGAGCTGCAACAGAGTTTTTACACAATCAGAGAGGAGATCATTAATGAATGATAGTTGTTCAAATTTTGGCAACAGATATGGAACTCACCTTCAGGCTCATGCAAGCTGTGGGAAGCTACATGCTTCTTAAGTAACCCTTCAGCTAGCATTGCTAGTTTCTCTCCTCCATTGCCACAAAATACCTGCATGAAGATCAGAGCAAACGAAATAAGCAGCAAAACAAGACATTCCACCCAGGCAAGAAGTGTGTTCAATAAACAAGCATTCTAAGGGCTGCACATGGGTTGCATGTGGAAATACAGCAAGAAGCTTCTTAAGAGAAATGCTGTTTAGTTTTTTACCCTTTCATGACAGAAATGGACATAACCAAATACATAAACTATACACTAGACCAGGACCCATTCTATGGAGATCAATTCACAGAAGTAGAACAGATAAAACAAATGCTAGATAAACAATGAATTAGGTTACTAGGCAACACAATCCAGAACACCAAGAGAAAAAAGGTTACAAGTGCAACCCCACCTGGGCAGCATCAACCTTTTTCTGTTGGGATGGAAAAAAAAACAAGAAGAAAAGAGAGCAAAGGAATGAGGGACAAGAAGGAGAAATCACCTTAATTATTGCTTCAGATAACTAAGTGTTCAATTACAAACTTAGGCAACTCCACTGTAAAGGTGACATCCACAATAAGTACATTGTGAGATGGATGACCAAAGGAATGAGAATGTAATTTGGCTTTGACAAGTGTTAAATTGGAGGACAGAGATCAGATCATAATGGCCTTAGTTTCAGATATTAACTCGCTAAAAAAATAAAAAGAAGGAAAATCTAATACTCCAAGCCCTTAATTTGTCCACATCAAGATTGCTTAGGTGTTCATGTTCCCAGTGAAGCAGTTGGGTGTCCATAAATAACTTGCAAGAGGCAATGAAGGACAAGTTGCTCACAGCGTGGATCATAATCTCTCCACAAACTACCCCATGCACTCCAATATGTTATTTGTAAATGGCAATGCCAAGTTAGCCAGCAGTCACATTTTGTACCATTTACAGTTCTCAAAGTCTTTAAGCGAAAATGTGAGATGCATGCATGAGCTCCCAATTTTATATTCTTTTTTTTTAAAAAAAAAGGATTGCAGTGCTTCAAATCTGAAACCAGATCAGACTGTTGAACCGCTGCAACCTTTAACAGATTCGATCTTGGCTTTGCATGCTGCAGGTTTTTGGAGCAATCTAAACTGCATGCAAGGATTTTCTTAAGAATTTGTTTTGCTTAAAAAATATCTTGTTCAACACACGTGTCTTCAATTATATTGCATTGTCAAAAGATTTATGGTTACATTCTTCCAGCAAGTAACCTCATCTGTTCATTCCTTTTCTCAATTTTGAATGTTCTGTGTTAGCAGTAATCTAATCGGGCATGAATGCAGACGTTCAAAACTTAACTAAGAGCATGCCAACAACAGCAACAAAGCATTAATCACAAATTGGTCAGAGCCAGCTATAAGGATCCTTTGACGCCAATCCACCTCAATATCAAGATTTTGAGCACACAAATTTTCCAAATTCTAAGGTTGCAAGACATGAAGCGAGGGTGATATTCATCAGTTAAATCAATGAGCCTTTCACCATAACACCGATAAAAGCCAATTTCCATGTATAAAACCAATAACTTGTAATAATATATGCACTATGCACACACAATGTGACAAGAAATGTTAGTAGCTTAAAGAATAAATACTATAAAATAAAGAGCACATGCTTAGCAATATACAAGAAGGGAAGGCTGCTATGACCTGTAATTGGATGCTACAAACTGCCCAGAGCAAAAACCTCTCTTCACCAACAAGCTTGTACATTTTGATAGCTGTCTGCCAGATGATGACATCATAGTTAGAAAGCATTAGCCTAATTGTCCCACAATCTGCATCAAGCAGATGTCAAGACATAGCAATGAAGTTCACATATATCATACAAGAAAAAGAACACTGACCTGCTGCTGCTTCACAAATGAATACTCACGAACATAACAATTGAAAAGTCCCATCATTAGTTCCAAATTGCTTGGAAATTTACTGCAAGCATACTCATAGCATCCAGTAGCCAAATCCACTGATTATATTTAAAGGGTAAAAAATATCAGAGTCTTCCGATATAATGTATAAAAACAGAGAATCTCGGAGCAGTAAAGATATACTAACAGCGATCAAGCCGTTGAAAAACAATCTGCAATGTACTGAGAGTTAGATCATCCATTAGCAAGGAATCATTCTTGTATAAAAGCTCCTTTGCATTTAAGCAAACTGATAATGCCTCATCAGATTTACCCATCCTTTCCAAGATGAGTGATTTTAGCGCCTGCATCACCAGAACACATCAATTACTCCAAATAACCCACCATTTCAATTCTAATACAATAAACAACATACACCATAACTCTAAAAGTAATTAACTCTAACTATTCCCCAAATAATCCCTCTATCATAAAAACCACATGCTCAAAACCAAACACTAAAGAAGCAAGATTTATAAACATTATAAACAACTGGGATGGCAGCACGACAAGCATTCGCCACTTAATCCCCGGATAAAAAAATGACCAAATGTTTGCACATACAAACACGCGCAGGCACAAGCACACCTTGCAAATTTGCTCAGACAACAAATAACTGAAAAAACTACAACTAATTATGCCAGTTACTAGAGAAAAAAAGCTCAAAGCTAACACCCTAAGCAGAATCCAATTAGCAAAAGTAAACACACAAAATCACTTCACTTTAAAGTAATTAGCAATCAAGAGCTGAATCAATCTAAGAAATATTTGAAGTCTTACGAGTGCGTAAGGTGAATTAGGGCATTTAGCGAGGAGTGAAGTGGAGTGTTTAAGCGCATTCTTGAACTGACGAGAATCGATTGCATCCCAAATCGGTCTCACTCGCCGTTCCGGTATCCCTCCGGCTAACCCAAACTTCGATGCCATTGAAGCTTTTTCTCTTTTCTCGAAAAAAATAGGGTTTATTATCTAGGGTTTCAAATATTTCTTTCTCTCTGTGTAAGAGATCAGCTAACTGACTTTTTTGGTTTCTGTTTGGAGGACATGGTTGTTTTTCAAATGGAAGGAAACCTAGCCAATGAATGGGGTGTTTGGATACGGGACTGGAAAGGGACTGGAAAGGGACTGGACTGGTATGTGATGCTCTTACGCCTGGTTTGGCTGGGCTTTCGTTGATCAACCAACAAATTTTATGGACCATAGTATTTTAAATCAAAGGCCCAGAATGTGTTGGGGCGCTGCTTGATTGGGCTAGCCCCCAGTTAGATTATGGGGATGAATAGACCACGTCATTTTTTTTCTTAATGCATGCCGTTGCTTGATTAGGCTAGCGATGTTTGGTTATTATTTTATTATTTTATTTTTTCATTTAAAAAATAATGTATTAGTTGATTTTTTTGTGATAATTTTTATATTTTAATTTTTTGTGATGTTTTGTTTTTTAATAATATTGAATGTGTTTAGTTTTTAAAGAGTAGGGTATAATTCATCTATAATTTTTTCTTTTATGTGTGTTTGTTTCTATTATAAATTTTATGTATTTTTCTATTACAAATTTATTTTGATAGAGAAATTCATTAAATACGGTAAGGTAAATTATCCATGTTGTAATGTTAAATATTTTGATCTTTATTTGTCATTAAATTTTTTTACTGCATTTCAGTATTAGGTTGATGTTTTGTTTTTCAATCATATATATTTTTTATCATGAAGTTAAATAAAAACTAGTTTAGGAAAAAAAATTATAACCCCACTAAAGTCCATACTCCGGTTCACAAATTTAGCGTGTTAGCCCGGATTATCCCAGTGCATAGGTTTGATGAGTTCACCCACTAGCCGAATATATATTTTTGGTTTTTAGTTCATTAATTTTTTTAATAGTTTTTTTCTTAATTTTATCCTTCAATATTTGATTGATTGGGAAATAAATTGCATGATTTATTTATCTTTTGCTTTCTTTAGCGTTATCATTGTCTCAAATAAGTTTTTTATTTTTAGGTTGGTTCTTAATTTTGTAATCATATATTTTTATCATATAATTACAAAAAAATATTTTATAAAAAAATAAATTATTAAACTCAATAGAGTCCATGACACGTTTTGCTTGGAGAACGAAATTGATCTAATTTGTCATTGTCTCGATAGTTTTTATGAAAAAAATTTCATCTTGAAGTTTTGTTAAAAACTAAGGCATGTTTTTACCAGCTATTAAAATTGCATTTTGATTAATGAAATTAATCAATTTAATTTGGGTTAACTCCCGCATGATTTAGTTTAAAACTCGAGTTATGTAAAAAGTTAAGTGAGAGTTGCCACCTAATATTGTGATCACTAGGAACCCTAACTGGTCTTAGAGATCGGGCATATGGACTGGTTGCGTAAAGGGAAGGTATTAGCACTCCAAATATGTCTTACCTAATGTAAGCTGCATTGTTTAATTGTTTGATATATGCTAAGGTCTAACTGCTGGTCTGTCTATGATTTAAGAAAAGTCCTCGTTAGTAAGGAGATTCTTATCTTATTGGGTAAAAATCTAACTATTTTAATATCTATAAAAGAACTATCTTTTTAATATCGGGAATATGTTTTACATATAAATTTGTTACCCCCAATACTAAAACAAAGTAAAATATTTTTTGGGTTTTTTTTGAAATATTGGTCTAGTTCTCATGGCTTTAATAAATTGGTTATTAAAACCAAAATACATGCTAAAATATATTTTGAATTTTTGTTGTATGAAAATACGATATGATTTTTTTAAAAAGACTTGGCCGTATGCAAGAAAGCAAGACATTTTTTTTTTGATTTTATAATTTTCTTTTTTGCAACATTTCAGAGAAAGCCGGATATTTTAATACCGGATTTGTATCTTTACGGTATAAAAATACAAACCAATATTAAGCAAATTTTAGTGGAAAAATACGTGAGAAAATTATAAAATTTTTTTGAACTAGTTGGACCCGGCCCACATTTTGGGCCGGGCCGGACTTGTCCAGCCCAGTGAATAGTGGAGCACTTTCCCTTGTTCACATGCAACATTAACATTGGAGGAGCTGGGGATCCCAAGGAGAAGAAGCTGACTTAACAACAATGGCGGTGCTGGTGTTGATGGCGGCAAGCAGTGGCGGTGTTGAGGAAGAATCGCGCGGCGGGCGAGGGATTCCAAATGGTGGTTCTTCTTTGTTTTTCTCTCTGTTTTCTTGTGTTTTCTTCTTCTCCTTGTTTATGTTCTCCTGCTTCTACGTTTCTTCTTAAGTCTCTAACGATGGTGGAGCCGCTGTTGATGGCGGTGCTGCTGGTGCTAGCGGTGGCGGACTGGGGAGCTGAGGGTGGTCGGTGGTTCTTTTTTCTATGTTTTCATTGCCCTCTATTTTTGCCCTCCCTCCTTTTCTTTGTTTTGTTTCAGTTTCTCCTCTGCTTTTCTCCCCAAAAACTCTCTTTTGTTCCTCCCTGTTTCCCACAAACAATTCCCCCGTTCCCTTTATTTTTTTTCTTCATCTATTCATTCCCTCTGTGTTTTTTGTTGTGCTCTGTTTCCGTCTCTCTAAACTGTCTCTGTTCATCTCTTCTCTTTATACTTTAGTTCTATTTTTTTTCCCCTCCTGTTTTCTTCTTTGCCTTTTGGTGTTTATAGGTAGAGGGAGAGAGGATCACCGTGCCCTGTCCTGTCATGGTGTAGGGCAGGGTGGCGTGGGACGGCTCTTGCCTTTGCAAAGCATGGTTTTCTTCTTCTTTCAGGGTGGTGACAGGATAAAGAGGCATGAGTTGCATTAATTGTGGCAGGATATGAGACGTGGCTTGTCAGGATTTGTGCAGGTGGGAGGGGAAGAGAGTGAAAAGGGTGTTGTAGGGGAACAAAATATCTTCTTCCCTTGCCTCTGTGTGTGCACGGGAAGGAGAAGAACAATGTTGTTTAAAACTACGCTATTTCATTTTTTTTGGAGGTCGGGAAAAAAATTAAATTTAAAGAATAACTCAAAAATAAAATATAACAATATATTTTTAAATAAAAATAATTTAAAAAATAATCTTTATCATAACATTAAACACTCCTCCTCCTCATCCTCATCCGGAGTGGATGGAGGCATAACTAAAATGAAGCTGGACCTCCAAAAGAGGATCACACACCGTTTAATTTACTCATCTTAGCAATTATTATTATTTCTCAGATGAAGTGCTCAAGCATAACTGCCATATACCACCATGATCATTGACAACCACCATCAATAAATGCGTTGGTTTGACAATGTGAAAAATAAACAAGCGACCTGGTCGAAATATTTTTTTGGGAGTATCATGTGGTTTTCCTAGACGCAATTGACCAGGCCATAGAGAGAGGCAGCTTCCTCATTTTCAAACGACTCTCCCTCCACTTATCCACCTCTGGCCTCCTCGCTGTCCCCTTCCTATGGGCCCATCGAACCTTCCTCTCGGTACTTCCTCTTGACCCATCTCCACAAGTCACGAGACATGGCACTGCTTTCAGATAAATTAAAGAAAAAATCTCTAAAAAGAAGTTCTGACCAGGGAAAATTACACTCAAACCTTCCAATTTTGGTATACGTTTTAATTAAGTCCTTTTTCTACTGGAAGTTTCAATTACATCACCCATATATCATAATTGATGCAATGCCAACATCCCATTACGATATAAATGTTCATATCACGTGCATCATATTTTCCTAAAAAACTAGTAATCTGAGATTTTTTTTTAAAATTCTCAAATATTCACTCAAATAAAGAAAATTTTAAATTAGGTATCTCCAAAATCATAATCTCTAGTAACTCTATGCTAATAACTTAAAGTGATATATTTTTATAAAATAATTACTAAATATTTAGCTCATTTTTTATGGAAATAATAAATTATTTTTAATACATCATGTGTTTAAGGTTTTTTTTCCTCTTAATAGTGAAAAAAATTTAAACCAACTTGTATATGCTGAAATCAAAGATTCAAGGATTTAATAGTGATTCCCATTTAAACCAAAGATTCAAGGATTTATCACTGTGAGCTGTAATTAAAACTTCCAAAGATGAGAGTCCAAATTGAAACCCATATTATAATTAAAGGATCTTAATTGAGTTTTGCCGAAAGAATAAAAGGGCAAAAAGTAGAAAAAAACCAAATTAATTACCAAAATTGCCACTCAAGAATCTCTTCTCTTTTTTTTTTATCCACGTCTGCCGTCCCGTCACTCTCACTCTCTCCCTTTAAAACTTGAAAGTACAAACCGCGTTTTCCAAGGACATTCCCGTCATTGCACCACCCACCCTCCCTCCTTTATTCCCTTCTTCTTCTTGTTGTTCTTCTTCAAAACTGCAACCACCACTCACTCCAAACCTCCAGAGCGCAGCCGTTTATGCTCTTGCGAACCCTAAACAGCCAAACACAACCTTAAAAAATGGCGGCAGAGAACGGAGAGGAGAAGCTGATCGCTGTAGCACGCCACATAGCGAAAACGCTAGGCCACAACGAGTCAATGGCTGACGATATTTTGCAAATCTTCTCAAAATTCGACGGTCGTTTTTCTCGAGAGAAATTGGCCGATAAATTGACAACAGCAGGACAAGAAGAAGATCCTAGAGCTCTTGATCATACTATCAAGTCCTTAGAGCGTCAGATCTCGCAGTACGTCGCCGCCGACCACCCGATCTGGTCTGACTCTGCTGACTCCTCCGCCTTCCTTGACTGCGTCGACGAGTTAATTTCAACTGTGCGTGGACTCTCCGCCTCCAGTTCCGCCGGGGCGTATTTGGCACGAGCTGAGGATCTTCTTCAGCAGACTATGTTTCGGCTGGAAGAAGAGTTCCGTCTCTTAATTGAACGTGGTGGTGAGTCTTTTGAAACTACTAGATCTTATAATAACGGTAACGGAGAGTTAACGGAGGATAATAGTAATTTATTGTTTGATGATTCTGACGAGGATGATCATGACTATAGTGATAGTGAAATTCCGGTAGCGCAACGTTTAAGTAATTATGACGTCATAATTGATGCATTGCCGTCGGGGATTATTAACGATTTGCATGAGATAGCGAAGAGGATGGTGGTTTCGGGGTCTGGTAAAGAGTGTTCACATGTGTATAGTAGTTTCCGTAGGGAGTTCTTGGAAGAAAGCCTGTCGAGGTTAGGTTTAGGGAAATTGAGCAATGAAGAAGTGCAAAAGATGCAATGGCAAGAGTTGGAGGATGAAATTGATAAGTGGATAAAAGCGGCAAATGTTTCCCTTCGGATTTTGTTTCCAAGTGAGAGGAGGTTGTGTGATCGGGTGTTTTATGGGTTGGGTTCGGTGAGTGACTTGTCATTTATGGAGGTTTGTAGGGGGGCTGTGGTTCAGATTTTGAATTTTGCGGATGCGATTGCGATAGGGAGTAGGTCGCCTGAGAGGTTGTTTAAGGTTTTGGATTTGTTTGAAACGATGAGGGATTTGATGCCGGAGTTTGAGTTTAATTTTAGTGATCAGTATTGTTTGGTTCTCAGGAATGATGCGTTGGGGATATGGAAGAGGTTAGGGGAGGCGATAAGGGGGATTTTTATGGAGTTGGAGAATTTGATTAGGCGGGATCCAGCTAAAGCTCCGGTGCCTCGTGGAGGGCTTCATCCAATCACACGATATGTGATGAATTATTTACGTGCTGCGTGTAGGTCAAGAGAGTCGTTAGAGCTGGTCTTTGAGGAGAGTGTGAATGTTGTTCCATCAAAAGATTCTACTTTGTCTTCATTGTCGGTTCAAATGGCATGGATTATGGAGTTGTTGGAGAGTAATTTGGAAGTGAAGGCAAAGATTTATGGGGATGCTGCCTTGTGCTCTGTTTTCTTGATGAATAATGAGAGGTACATCGTGCAAAAAGTGAAGGATAGTGAATTGGGTTTGCTGCTCGGGGATGATTGGATAAGGAAACACACTGCAAAAATCAAGCAATACCTTTCGAGTTATCAGAGAAGTTCCTGGAATAAACTTTTGGGGGTATTGAGGGCAGATAGTAGCCCTGTGGCTGCTAATGTTGGAGGAAAGTCCATGTCTATGAAAGACATGATTAAGGCATTTAATTCTCAGTTTGGGGAAATTTATAAATCTCACTCCCAGTGGATCATATTTGATGAGCAGCTAAGAAATGAGCTGAGGAACTCTTTATACAATGTAGTGATGCCAGCTTATAGAAACTTCATTGCAAGGTTTCAAAATGCTCCGGATGTTGGGAGGCATGCTGATAGGTATATTAAGTACACTCTGGAGGATATTGGCACCCAGATTAACGAGTTGTTTGAGGGAGTGAATGGATCCGCAGGTGGCAGGAAATGAAGGTAAGCCACTGCTTGTTGTCCTATTGTGTATGAACTGGAGGAAAATTTGTGAATTTTGGTGTTGTATGGATGTAATTAATGATTGTAGCCCTTAACTAGATATTTGAATGTGTTCATCACATTTTATTTTGCCTTTACCTTTGTCAATGAAAATTATGGATGCATGCTATGATCAATCAAGATGGTGTTCTGATTCCCATATGAATTGTATTTTTGTTTTTCTCTTTCTATGATCAAGGCTATTATACATTTGATTAAAGTTATTACATGGAAACCAGCTTTATGCTGTTAATCTTATACCAAAACCCAATCGTTGTATGCTGTCAGCTATACGGCCTTGCATAATCTCACTTGTACACACTGGTAGCTTGTAAATAGTGGAATATCCAATTGAAAAGTAGACTACTTTTTAAATAAATATGGGTTTAGTTTAGGTATATGATCTCGTATAAATTGTCAAAATACACTTGTCACTTGTCAGGATTAAGCATTACAATTATTACTACTATATGATGGCTGCAAGTTCATATCTTACTCTTCTTCCAAGCTTGAAGTAGCATCCTTGTGATGAGTTGAAAACTGGCATTTTAGAGAGGCAGTGTTATTAGTTTGTTCCCACTTCTGGGGAGGATGAATCGAGAGCTTGCTGAGAGCTGACGCTATTTATGCAAAGCCCATTCCTTTCCAGAGTAGTAGTGAGGTTCGACTTTTGATTCATGATAGCAAATATTTGAAATTGATTATTAGTTTGTGAATTAAGGATAATCTTTGCCAATGATTCAAATAGATTTTTTTTGTTTTATGCCCCTTCTGGGTGAGAAGTTAAATTAATGGAGGTGTTAACAACAGAAAACAATGATCATATAGCATTTGATTATCTCTCCTACAACCTAGCAGTAAAAGTGGTCAGAAACCTCTCTTTGACAGTCAATTCCCTTTAATCTGTTGGTCTCCATGCCAAAAGCTTCTATGTTCAGAGTGATTAAATGAGCGTATTCCTTTGCCATAGCCTACCACCAGCACTGAATGTGATCTCTACTTTTACCAATTGTAATGCTTATTACGGAATTGATGCATATCTTTTGATAAAATTTTTACTGAATTTTGCAAAAACTCACCATGCAATTCGGCTACTTTCAGAATTGAGTGATAGGCAATTTTCTTTAACCTAGTGGCCGAGATCTAGAAGTGGTCAAAAACCTTTCCATGATGGAAAATGGTCTTAATCTGTAGGTTCCCCAAGTCAAAGGGTAATAGGTTCAGAGTGTTTAAATCAGCACAGCCCTTAGTCATACTCTTATCATTAAAACCGAATTATTAGCTCACCTATCGTTGGATTACCCATTTGACTCTTTAAGTTGTTGCAAGTCTAATACTTTATCAGGGATAGCAAAGTATTACTATGAGATCTGATTGAAAGTGCAAAGAAACATAGAATATCATCACTTCTCTTTTTAAAATTGCCCCCTTCTTTGTGGAGTATGAAGTATTTAAAAAGTTACAGTACAAGCTGAGAGAAGCTGTGATCATATGGGATTGAATCGGGAAATGATATTTTTCTCTAGATATTCGGTTAGGAACTTGTAGGCTGATTCACTTGGATGGATAGCATCCCAAAACATGAACTGAGAAGCATTTCCACATGTTGGTGTCGCTTTGTTACAGGTTGATCCTGCTTCAACAACCCCTGTTCCGCAGCACCCTTTATGTGTCTCAACAAAACCTGTTGTATAACTTCAAATATTAGTAAACTAGGCCTAATGCAAGAGAGAGGCTCGAACCTAGGACCCCTTATGTAGATGCCGTTTGAGCTACAGGCTCATTTTCATTGGCTATACCATGCTTAATTACATCAATGTATAGCAGATTGGACACGGATCTACTAGCTCTATATATGGTCATTTTCTAAGGGGTCTGTCTCTCTTGTCTGTTGGTCCATAAATGACTTGTAAGGTCTCTTTGTAAGTCAGTTGAGTCCTTGAGTCCTTGAGTCTGATCTTTAATTTCTATTGTCCTGATGGCTAAAATTTTCTGAACATACATCAGCATTGCTCAGTGTTTAAATGAAGTGGACCAACCCCGTTTGTTGTTTGGTGCAACCAAAGCATTAATTAGTTCAGCCTAGTAGTTTAGCTTTTACCATAATACATGTATATTTTGTCAAAACAGCTAATCCCCTATCTTTCCCCCCCTTTTTTGAGAAGACAGCTTACCGTATTTTTGTGGCTGGGAAACCATGTCAGATAATGGTTCGTAAATGTCTGCATAGAGAATTCTGCTTCCTGGAAGTGATGACTGCAATGGAGGTAGTAACCTTTTAAGTTTTTTATTATAGGCTTGACAGTCTGAATTTTGATCTTCTAGACATGCTAGATTCCCTGAACTCCCATATCTTGTGACTATCTGAATAGGCAAACACCCAATTGGAGGAAGGCCAGCAATCGCCATTAAACGGCCTCCAAGATTGTACAGTTCCTGTGAACATTACCATCAGAAGTTACCCGAGAAAATGCCGGCAGTTTTATGCTTGAAAATACTCTAACCCTAGAAATTGATTGTGCAAAACTAGATAGATGCCTGCATTCATGCATACCTGCACAAAATTTTGTAAAGAACTCAGCAGAAAATCATGATAACCACTGATACTGTTGAACTGATACCGTCTTGTGGGTATATCATAATAGTTGTAAATCAAGTCATTAGTGCCTGAACTAACAATGATGAAAGCTCTGCCAAGTATCTTCTTGGCCTCCTCATCTCCAACAATTCCCCTGAGCCTTGTAATATAGTTCCGGAATAACTCAAGTTGCTCGTACATTGGGATGACTCCGGACACCACTGTCGTCATGTCGTCGTATCCTGATCCTGCGGAAGCAAAACACACGCCGGTGCGAATATCGTCATCGGTTAGGCTTGGACTGAGGACAGGCGGAACAGTTTCTTCCATCCCGAGGATGCTGGCTGCAAAGTCAGGAATGAGTTTTCCGTTAGAAAACCTCCCTGTAGGAAGGTGGCCTGGAAAGTCTCGGCCATATGGTGGATGGTCACTTCTGAACACTGTCTTCACGTAGTTGTTGTTACCAGTATCAACCGTCGAATCGCCGAAGATAAGAATGCTGGAGAATTTGGGCAAGGTTGAAGCCCCACTGAGGTTGCATATGGTCGCTAATGTGAGGAAGAGGAGGGCAGGTGCCATTGTTGATTGATTAACATGGTGAGATTACTTTGTATTTATAGAGAATAAGAGAACTGTTGTCTTTAGCAGTTTCATGCCCTTTTTACATGTGAAGAAAATGACTGAAATTAAAATCTCCCCAGCTACCTTGCCATGTAATATTAAAGAGAATTAAAGAAGAGATAAAGCCTGCATCCTTCTTCGGTCAACGAATTTGACTTGTTGATCGATTTCTCATGCGTGAAACTGTTGGGTTATATCCAGGTACAATTACTCTTGCTTTAGCAATCAATGTATCCTTTAGTTGGTTTGTTTATTATATACACTGAAATTTAAGTATTTTTTTTTTCCTTTTCAAATCAAGTTTTAAGCAAGCAATTCATATTAAAAGAATCTAACTGGACTTGGAAAAGCAATGTATCTATTAGAACAATGTAATGATAGTTTTGCTCCTTTATTAAAAAAACAAAATTAACATTAGCTTTTAAGTTATTAAATTTTTTTT
>Ga0325410_1000912_pt1 | contig 31784 bp, 14 predicted proteins | sample PopdelMetagenome_16_FD_206182 | JGI IMG/M metagenome (GOLD analysis project Ga0325410, IMG submission 206182) | Populus deltoides microbial communities from Bellville, Georgia, United States - Xylem-PdIQD-R3 | ecosystem: Host-associated > Plants > Phyllosphere > Stem > Wood/Secondary xylem...
AGGTGTGTATGTTTATTTATACTATGATGAACATTCTCAACCCTTCCACCTTTCTATCATTTGTTTTTATTTTTCTGGAGAGTTCTTACGGCTTCTTGATTCTTCTGGAGAGTTATTTCACCTTTCAAATTTTTAAAATTCCCTCGCATAAGACAAGTTTCATTTTCTCTCTCTTTTTTTTCTTTGCACTTATTATTTTTTAACTAAATTAGGTTTTTCTTTTTTTCAATTACATTTTACTCACTAAAACAATTACTGGAATGATTTTCTCTTTTTTCTTCTTTCCTTTTGAATATTTTTATTTAAAAAAATTCAATACAAAAATAATACGTGAAATAGTCAAAAATCATGAAATGACAATAAATTAGCCAAATCGTGTCAAAAATGTATTTTATGAGAATTTTGGTATTTTTATATATTTGTCCAATTTTTTTGAAAATATGTTGAAAAAGGGTCAAAAATAGTGATGACATAAGTTACAACATGAAATTATTATAAAATATGTAAGAAAAATATATTAAGATGCTTATTCTTCATATGAACAATAAAGCACCAAAAAAAAACCGTAATTGTTTTAGAGTGTTTAGTTAATATTTTTTCCCTTCTCATATCCTCTCTTTTATCCATCTCACATTCCCTTATTTTGCTTCATTATATTTCTCCCTCTAATTTCTTATTGTCATCCTCTTACAATTCTTTCTCTATTTGAATTTTTTTCACGAGTACTTTCTCGTGTAAAAATTCTTCATTTATCTTCTTGATTGCTTTCTCTCTTTTTATTCAATTTCATGATTACTTTCAAAAAACAATTAGGTAAGATGTTGTAAATATACATTTGCCAATGTCCGGTCACAAAACAGCCTTTTTTATACTGAGTGATTGCCCACCATCGGTCATTTAGATTTAGATGATAGACCAATGTTATTGATGAAATCGTAAAAAGTTTAGATTAGATTTGGTTTTTCATGACTGTGTCTTTATCTAATGGAGTGACTAAGGTTAACCATTGGTGCCGTACGTGGTGATTCCCATGAGTTTTCTAGCAAAACAAGTTATTTGACCAAAAAAAAAAAAAACCCTTCAATATTTAAATTAGTAAGTGCAGAAGGAGAGAAGTATGTTGAGTGTGAAAAGTAAGTGATGGAGAAGATAAGTGGTGTAGTGAGCGAGCAGGAGCATCAGCATAGGAGTAGCAATGTGGATATGTAGCCCTGCATGGCATGCTTTGCTTTTAGTCTATTTAGAATCAAATCACATACTAAATTGAATTCAATTAATAAGCAAATTTGAATTCAATTGATAATTTATTATAATTTTTATATTTAGAATGAAATATTAAACCACATATTGAAATTTAATTATACTATTTAGAATATTTATGAAAATAAATTGAACTGACAATCTAACTATTTTATCATTAATTTAAAAATTAGTTTTCATTGCATAAATTTTTTATTATTATAATGACACTTATATTTATTTAAAATGATATAAAACTCAATTATCATAGTGTGGAAATTTTATTTCTAAGAGTAAGAGATGAAACACTCAAACAACTTGTGATATATACCAAGTAAACCTCAAACTACTCAGCATGGAGGAAAAATATTAAAACTTGTAAAAGGATAGTAAGAAAAAAAAAATCATAATAGCAATGGAGTCAAGAAGATTTTCAACATATATACTTGTATATTGAATGGCTAAAGAACCCAGTAATCAGTTTCTGATGACAGACATGGATAACCCGTCCATTTGTTAGAAAAGACATCCAAGGCCTAGTCCAAACTTGGCTAGCCATTGATAGGATGTTTTTTTATTTTGGTGGACGCTCATTTGAGAAATAGATAGAGTGAGAGCTCACTCTATCTGTATAATTTTAAGGATAGTAAATTAATTAAGTTTTGAATTTGTTTTTTTAATAATTATAGGTTTGAATTCTTTTAGAGTTACGATACTTACATGGTTATTAACTTTAAGATTTATAAAATTAGTCGAGATACACATTAGCTAACCGAACATCCACATTAATTAAAAAAAAACTCAAATAAGATCAAAACCTTCTCTCTCTTTTTTCCAACATATTTTTTTTATTTTTGTTACAACTTTACATGCCTTTACATACGTACTTGAGTCATCAATGTAAACGGACAAGTGGGAAGATCGTCTACAATGGAAAGTAAAACCATGTTCTGAACCAGACCGGTCGTGAAAGCATGCATGTTTTTCCTTGAAGACGGTGTATATCCATGTGTTTCTTGAATTAGCTTCTAGTTTGCACTAAATCATCCATGTCTATCAGTCTTTCGTTCCCATTGTTTTTGTCAACAACATGCAATCAATGACCTTTGAACATTTCAGAAACAATTACAGCAAAGAAAAAAAAACGTTGGTACTTCACTATATCTCATGCAATAAACCTCTTTTCCAAAATTGGATGCTTTCCAGATCATTATTTGTCATGGGTAATATAAAATTATTTATTGAATTTTATTTAACAATTCAAATTTTTAGACTATGATATTTTTTTTAAAATGGTATTAGATAATAATATAAAATATTTATTAAACTTCATCTAACAAACTTTTTGGCTCAATGATTTTTTTGACAATATTTTTGCAATAACAATAATTACATTAGTTATGAGACTCTTTGGAGGCAAAAGACATGGTCAAAATCAATCCAATTTGGTCAAAAATACTAAAATATGAGACTGATGAAATAAGCATTTCGAAGATAAAAAAAATCAATTTTTGAGAACTTGTAGTTTATACCTCTAGAAAAAAAGTAAAAACTATTGTTTGTGCCTTTTTTTTTTCTTTGTATTGCAAGTCGGGCGAAAGCCACCATGGGCACAAGAAGATAGAGAAGAAGAAGATATTTTTGATCCACCAGTTTTCTTGTTTTTATTGGCGACGACGTGTGGGTTCACGCACCGCTAGTAGCAGTGATGCTTGAGACCCATGCGCTACCATTATTCCTACAACACAAGCATCCCAACACTGTTCTTGAATTCCCAGCAATTTCTGATATTAATTTGTGAATTTTTGAACATGCTTAATTGAATTATTTTGAATTTTGATGATTTGTAAAAATGTAGTTGTAAGTGTGTGTGAGTAAAATATAATAAAAAAAGAGTGCATGTGTTTGTATTTTCTTATATATTTTTTAAAATGTTTCAAAAAAAAATTAAATGTTTTAATTGCATACGATCAAGTCTCTCAAAAATATAAAAAATCATATCGGTAGAATTTTGAGAATTAAAAACTAGTTTACTAAATCCTTGAGAATTTGATTAATATTTCAATAATTAAAATTTTAATTCATGAGAATTAATGGTTAAATATTTCGGTATAAAACATTGGACCTACAAGTGAGGCTACTATTTGAATATGAAGATTTGACTAGAAAATTCTCAATGTTATTCTAAATATTCATTAATTTTAATTGGAACTATTTTTCACCATAATATTCAAATTACAAAAATTATTTTTCATAAGAATTTATTTGAGTACACAAACCCATAATAGATTCTTAACACCAGATTTATTCGTCACCGGATTTATTCACACGAAAAAATCATATCGGTTAGGAACCAGTCTAGGGGTGTTAATATCTCTAGCTACAACCAATCTCTTATCCTTAAATCTCTGATAAAACCAGTACACTTGGTTTTCCTAGCGATCCTGAACCAAACAACTAGGTAGTGACTCCCAACGACCACCCCGATATCACGTGTCCATGTGCGACATTACTTAAGAATATTTTTATCACTAATTTCATCACATTAATTTGAAGGACCCAAATCAAACGTCAATCTTTTAAATAATGATTGTGATAAAAAAAAAAAAGGAGGTCAACAACAAATCATTTGAAAAAAAAAACGAGTATTGATTGGTATTGATATTAGTTTAATATGTTATGTAGATAATCAGTTGGTTATATGTGGTATAATTATTTTCATATAAATACATATATATTATTAATAAAGGCTTAATTTATTTTCAATATTCATATAATATTATATTAATGAATCTAATATTTGATTTATGAATCTAAAATAAAGATAAAGTTCATGGAACAAAAATGTTTTGCAAAGGAAATTATAAAGTTGTTATGATTATGGAATTCCTATTGCATCAAAGCATTGTTTCTAAATATTCATGGTCGATGCTCTTTTAAATACTTGATGTTTATTAGAGCTATAAAGACTGATACATATTATGTTCTTTCCTTTATGAAATAAAGCAAATGTTCTCATAAGCTAAGGTATAAGGAATACTTAGAGCTAATATATAGGTGATTGTTATAAAACATGTACATTACTGACCCGTATGAGAATTATTTATGGAGAGATCACCTATATATATGAAAAGGCTCATGTGATGGTTCTGTAAGTGATGCTTAGACTTGAAATCATTAAGTTATCTTATATAGAGTGTCGCACCCGACCTTGCGGCCCCCTTAAAAAAATTCTCGCAAAAGAACAGATTTCTGACATCTTGTTCTTTTAGGGAAATAGTCTTGTTTAAGGAGTCGTCACTTAGTATTATAGTCACTAGGAACCCTAACTAGTCAGCAGAGATTCTATGGTACGAGACTTATTACGCAAAAATAAAGTTATTATCACCTCTTAAACATCCTACCTGAGGTAGGTTGCATCATTAGTTTTATCTTAAATTGCTAAAGGTTTGTTGTGTTTTATCTTTGATGGTCTGCCTATAATATTCCTGATTCTGGTGCCAGGGAATATTCGGTTATAAATATTTCTAATTTTGGCGTTGGTAAATATTACGTATAAAAACAAACTTATGGTATTACTAGCTGTGGCGCTAGTTAATAAATCAATAAAATGAATCTAAAACAAAGCATACATATTTTTTATCTTTTAAAAAAATATATATCGAATACCGGATTTGCATTTTACAGTAAAAATCTATAAATCAAATATATAGTGAAATACCCTAAAAACAATACATGGGACTTCCAAATAAATTCAAAAGGGCCCACAAATGTTTTTGGAATTTTTTTACATTAAAAAAGGACTTGTTTGGCCAAATATCAAAATAAAAGGGATTCACATGTTTTTTATTTTTATTTTGTTTTTTTTTTTAAGCTGGGTCTGACTAGCCTGTACAGGGCTGGGCCAGGCCTAGCAAGCTTGGCTTGGTCACTGGCCCAAGCCAGTAACCAGCCCGGTCCCTCTGCATGCATGAATTACTCAGGCATGCTTTGTACAGTGACAGTAATTATTTTGCAAGCGGGGAAAAACAAAAGAGGTTACCTGGTGCAGCTGGAGGCGAAGCGGCGCTTGGCAACGAAGACGATGTGAAGCTGACAGGTCGATGCTACTCCCTTCTTCAGTTCTTTCTCTATTCTTCCTTATCTTTTTTTTTTGCTTTTTGTGTTTTTTTTGCATTTTTTGTGTTTGTATCTCTGTTCGTGTTCTCCCTGTCCAATCGTTCCTCTGTTCATTTGTTCTCTTCCCCAGTTCGTCCCTGTGTTTCTCTCCTGGAGTGCCCTGTTTCTAGTGCAGTGGCTTCTGAAGATGGAGCTCTAGAGCTGCTACTGATGGCGAAGTACAACGGTCTCACCCTTTGTTTCTCTCTTTCGTTCGTTCGTCCCCTGTCTCTGTGTGTCTCCCTGTGTAGTCTTTTTTTCTCTCTCTACTGGTTTTCCTGTCCGTGGTCTCTCTGTTTTTTTTTTTTGTTCTCCTTCTCTCTCCACCGTTTCTTCGTGTTTTCGGGCCCCTCTCCTCATTTTTTGTCCATAGCCTTTCTCTGGCTTTTATAAGGCCAGAGAATGCCATGCGGTCGAAGCTTGGTAACGGCATGCATTATGGGGGCGAGGAATAGTAGCTGTGAGACGTGCCCCATAACTGAAACAGTTTTAGTGCCTTTACTGCTAAAACGGTTTCTGACGAAGATGGCAATGAATAGTTTTTTTTCTGAAACGACTCTGTTTTCCCAATTCAAATGGCTATTTTCGATTTGGTCATTGGAGTTTTGCAATTTTTTAATCAAGCCCCTGAATTTTAGCACCATTTACAAGATAGTTCTTTTTTTGAATTATTCAACTCAGTCCTTAAATGGCTTTAAACTTTGGTATTTCTTCGATTGAACCCTTGATTTCATTAATTAAATTAATTTCAAGTTCATTTAAGTCCTCAAACTTATCAATTCTTCAATTAAGCTCTTGATTTAATTAATTAAACTAATCCAAAGTTTAATTAAGTCCCCAAAACTTTCAATTTATATTGTCTTGACCCAAATTTCAATTTATTCTTCACTTATTTCATATATTTTTTTATTATCATTTTTTTATTTTTATAAAATAAAAATAAAAGGAGTCAAAATTTGGGTTATGATAGAGAATGTTATATTTTGATCCCGTTACATGTTATCTTAATCGAGAAAACGAAGGGACAGACATTAGGTGAAGCATGAACTATATGAAGGTACTTGAGTTATCAAAAGATGATTTATCACCCTAAGTAAATTAAAAAAAAATGTTTTATCTGTTCTCAAATATTATTGACTGAGAAATCCTTGGCAAAGGTGGAATGAGATTTGAAAAGAGTTACAAGTCTTATTTAAACAATCAATTATTATTATGTAGAGAACAAACATGATTTAATATGGCAAACAACTTCATGCTTTAATATTAAATCGGAATATTATTGATGAAAATATATTAATTACACTGAGAAACCGATCACTGAAAAGTTAAGTCAAACCACTAATGACTTTTCTAATATTTAGGGGATCATGACTTGTTGCTAAACGATGCACCTGATCTTCAAATATAAATTAATCAATTATTGAATTGATAATAAATTAAATTGTTAATTTATTGAAATCTATTTAATTCACTACCAGAAATTTGACAAATACAAATGAAAACACCAATGGAATTTTTTCGTCGGTAGATTGCCGTGAATTTTATCAATAGACTTTTCCATCGTTATATTCATCGGTAAACACAGACAGAAACATTCTGTTGGTATTTACCAAGAGAATTATAGTGGGAAAAAAGAAATAAAAAAGCCAGAAAAATACAATGACAAGTAACTTTTACCGATGCCTTTACTGACATAATTAACCCGATAGTAAAGTTTGTCCATAAATATACCGACAGAAATAATTCCTCGGTATATACCAATAGAATTACGAACGATATTACAGTGGGATTTAAAAAAGTAAATTGTACGGTGACGTGACACTTTTTACTGATAGAATAACCGATGGAATGTTCGATAGAATAATTCTGTTGGTAAATTCATTAGTAATATTTAATTTTAGGAATATGGTTGACCCAGAATTGACATAAGAAAGACGGCCCAACTTATGACCTGGCAATCAACTCTCCTCTTCCCCTCCCTCATTTCTCCTTATTCCTTATGCATTTTTATTTTTTATTTTTTTGCAACAAACAACCACCCCCTCTCCCCCCCCCCCTCCCCCTCTTCCCCTCAATCTCAACATAATTCAACCTCCCACAACAAATTTGGCCACCACAACACTCGATTTGTCAGTATCCATGTTCTAATTCAAATTTTATTGAGGATTCTTCACCTTAAATAAGCAAATCTACCCTTTTTTATTTGAACATAATTTTTAAATGTTTATTTTTTTACATATTTTTGTAGTTTATGTATTTTGTTGCACATACTATTTTTTTAGAAAGGATTGTTCAAGAATTTATTGGTTATGCATAGTGAAAACTAAACTCGGGGTTCATGTTGAGGTTATTAAAAATAGAAACGATGAATTAACTGTGGAAAATGATGTCTTTCAACTTAGTTAGGTAGTTTATTCATATCGAGTTGCATCATCAAATGACTTAGAAGAAAATTCAAATTTTTGCATCATCGATAACATTTTTGTTGATGTTGACATTGAGAAATTGAATGATGTTTTAATCTCTAGCGGACATACACAAGTTGATGAAGATAATAATAGGGACAAAATCAATATAGAAGATTGTGATGGAGATAAAGACAAGTCAATTGACAAAGAAGAAGACAATTCTAATTAATTTTCACAACATGAATTTGTAATGCCATAAACTATAATATAACATTTATGGATGACATTCACTTCATTGTAATGATAATTATGTTAATATATTACTGAATGACAAGGAAATATTTATTTTATTATTGTGATGTGAACTGGTGTTATTGTATTGTGCGTGCAGCTATGAATTTAAGTATTTGGAGGATTGATAGATAGGGAATATATATATATATATAATTTGGCATCAGACACTGTATTCCACTGATCTACGGAATGTATCTATCAATATATTCCAATGTGACGGGAATTGTTCCTCTTCTTATTGGCACTGTTCATAGTGTTAATTACAAATTGATATACCAACGGAATGTTTTCGTCAATATATTCATGTGGCAATGAGAAATGTTCACTTCTCAAAGAGCTATTCATTTCTGAAGGGGGTGATAATTAATGCTTTTTTTACCAACCGAATGAGAATTTCAATGCGCTGACAATTAATGCTCTTTCTGATTGTAGTACATGTTCCCTAATAGAATCACTGACGGAATGAGAATTCCAAGGCGCTGGTAATTAATGATCTTTTTTACTATTGATTGTTTTCTCTTTTACCTATAAAATCATCAACAGAAGAAAAAGTCGTTAGTAATATTTGGAGGGGTTTTTAAGATTTTTCGTGCGAATTGAAAATTTAAACTTGACTTAACAGACAAAATCACCGACGGATAATTTCAATTATTCAAAATAAATTCTCATAATATTCATGTTCAATCCAATCCAATCCAATATTCATGAAAATCATCTCAAATCACAAACACATATCAATTCAAATCAATAATGTCAAAACAGTACAAATATTATGCACAACAATAAGCATTTTGTCCCAAGTTTCACAACATTTTAGCAATTTATCAAAAAAAATAATTTGAGTTTATGGATCAACCTTCCAAGATGTTTGGAGTGTCTAAGATCTACTGAAATCAAGGCTCAAGGATTGCTAGAATAGTGGTAGAACAACTAAGAAACTATTGGAGACTATCAAAATAGTGTTGGGACCACGTGCGGACCACGTGCAACCGTGGATGGATGTGTGTGGGCTGACGACCTGAGTGGCGATTGACCAACGAGATAATGCAACCCATCCTCTCCTCTTCTTAGTGGTGTTGGAGGTCTCATGAACAGTAACTTGCAGGTTCTTGTGTGGAAGATTTTTTATGATGGCAATTTTAGTGGTTGAGGCATGGATCTAGGGTCGTCGTGAAAGAGAAAGCTTGACATTTAATTCTAGATCTATTTAACAAGATCTTAGAAAGTCCTGAAAAAAATTATTTATTTTTGCTTCGTATATAATATTTGAGAACCTAATAATTGGAGCTTTGGATTCGAATTTGATTCAAATATGGAATTTTGATTTGTTCTGTTGTTTGTGTTGGTGTTTGGTTTTGCAGAGCAAAGCAAAGTATGTTTTGAAAGTTGAAGAAACAAATGTAGAAGTGTGAGTGCGACTGCGACTGGGAGTGAGGTCAGAAGGAGGGTGAGGCCATCAACCCGAATTAATTTGCAAGAATTAGCTAAATTAATTTGCAGCAGTAAATTAAAAGGAAAGAAAGAAACAACGATGATATAAATTTTTCTATAACCACCTTGCTGACATAGATTTTTCTTCCTATATGTAGGCATTTCGATTGGTGGGGCTTTCCAGCTCAATATTGAGTTGTAATTACTGTAGAATTTTTCCAATTTATGATAAACAATTTGTACGTTTCCTAAAGTTATCTAACCAAGCAGATCAATAACAATAAGATGGGTCACCACTATGCATTCCCAATTTTCTATTTTTTTAAAAAAGGGTACTAGCTAAGAGTCTACAACAACATACTTCTATTAAATTGTGGCAGCGTTTCTTGCCTTCAGAATTCGGTATGGATCCAGCAAAAATCCACAGGTCCAGATGGGCCAATCTTTTATCAGACGATATCGATCGGTTGCTATAATTAGCATTATGAGCTGCATTCAAATGAGTTGTTAAGTACGATATATGAGCTGTCTCAACTGGATCAATATGGACTGGCACCAGGAGGAGACATTTGATCAGATAATGATAGTGAGAAAGGCAATTGAGGATGCTAAGATCCCCTTCACGTATGTATCCGCTAACTGCTTTGCAGGTTATTTTGTTGGTAGCAGCCTCTTGAGACCTCAACCCCTCCAAAAGATGAAGTTCGTCTTTATGGGCATGCATGGCAATGTTAAGGATACGCAAGTAGTAGTAAGAAGAAAGAAAACCCTTAATTCTCTTTTGTTGCAATTTATACTGAATTATAGATGTTGTTTTTTTCTGTTTAGTTGTTTACATGGATGAAGATGCAATTACAACATACATGCCAATTACAGCAATAGACAAGAGCTAGGAATTGCTAAGTTCGCTGCTAGCCAGAACTAATATCATTGAATAAAATTTTGTATTACCTAAGGCCACCAGAAAACATTAGAAAAAAACTAAAAGAGATAAATAAAACATGTTATGGATTGAGCTATCATGCTGAAAATTTGTACCCAAAATTGTCGAAATATCTCCAGGCTCAGGCTAGCCCGTCGGCAGCTCGGTCCTTGAACACTTTTACTTAAAGCTCTCAGGTACCATCCATTTTGATTTGGATTGTAGAAAGGGTGTGTGTCTCTCACATTAGAAGCAGTCTCACGGCCTCACGCCCTCTAGTATTGCTACCCACTCCTCCATTTTGGGTAGCGGTTCATCCTTGGGAAAACAAGGAAGACCAAGAATTGAAGCAGTCCTAAGAGAAAATAAAGCTCATTTCATCTGCATTTTTTAACACCAACAAGGATCAAGGAATCTAACGAAGAAGAAGTCTTGCAAACAAGAGAGCTATGGAGATTAGTGTCACGTCTCCCTCAAAACAAGAGGTGGACTGGACTTTTGAATCAGACTAGAGAATGCACTTGCTTGGCTATCTAAGATCAATCGAGTTTCCATGCCATAGAGGATGCAAAGTTCATTTAACTCCGTCAGTCAGCTTGGAAAAGCCGGAAAGGCATCAAGATTTTCAGCCCATATACATTTTTACAAAAACATATGGACTACATTATTAAATACATGCATAGATAAAGTTCACGAATTATGTAGCTTGGTTTTAAGTGTACGAGTTATGTAATGTTTTTCAAAGATAGTTTTGGACATTATCTTATTTTATGCTATCTTTTCTGATAATAAAAACATATCGATTCTCGTTATAAAAAATTTATAATAATATAAGAAATTATTTAAATAATAAGGAATATTTTCAGGTTAGTGTGCATATCAATCAAGACTAGCTTTTTTTTCTTCAATTGATCTTATAGACGTACCCCAAATCGACTGGTATTTAAAAAAATATTAATAAATTTTCCTAGATGTCCTAGTGTTTAAACCCATAAACTAAAAGAAAGAATGATATATCTTTAAGCATTATGTCAATCCTTTAAATTAATATAAAATATATATAATGTACATTTTCTGTAACAAAATATATAGATTTTCATAGAAACGTATCACAGTATAATGTCATTATGACTATATTGTAAAAATTGTCTTTAAGTCACCACTCCAACTTAGTCCAGTTTTAGATATTATTGTTTTCTATATTCTCTAATCTTTTTTTATTCCATCATATTTATTCTTCAATTCTGATCTGATGAATACATGATCAGTTTGCTTTTTTAAAATAGTTATCACAAATCTTCATCTAGCTTTATCAAAATAAATATTTGATCTCATTTCTTTCTTAATAGTTTTTATGTATATGTCATAGAAAATGTGAAACTTTTCTCTAGTCCAATAAGTTTTATCTTGACTTTAATAACCTTTCATTTTCTTATTTGATAAGTTATTTCTAAAAATCCAATTAAGTAGTTAATGTCATAAGTGTAATATAATCATTAACTAGAAGCGTAAAAATATTTGATTGTATTGTCTAATTCAAAATTTGTGAAGTATGAATTATTGTTGATAATAGTTCTATTCTTGAATACAATGCCTAATAAAGAAGTGGATATTATGGGTAAAGAAAATATACAGCAATTGATTAAAGAAGTGTTGTTGTTAGGTGAGAGACACAACTATATTAGGTAGAGAAAAGGTTCACACAAAGTATCATAACAAATAAATGAAGTAGTAAGCTAAATACAACAAAAAATATTACAACCTAAGCAAAAAGAAAAAATAGCAGAATGACTTCTTATAACAAGCAAGGGAAGGTCATCTAAAATTAGTGTAAATTAGTGAAGGAAAGGTTCGCACAAATGAGTACAACAGATAAACGAAGCAGTAAGCTAAAGACAACTAAAAGTATTGCATCCTAAAAAAAGAAATAAAACAATAAAACTTCTTATAACAAGTAGGGAAATGTCACATGAAATTAGCATAAATTAGCAGACAAAAGGTTCGCACAAATTAGCATTATCGATAAGAGAAGCAGTAAGCAAAAGATAACTAAATATATTGCACCCTAAGCAAAATAAAAAATAACAAGCAGGGGAATGTCATCTAAAACACCAATAAAACTTCATATAACAATCAGGGAAATGTTGTTTGAAATACTAGTAAAACTTCCAATAACAATCAAGGAAATGTTGTTTTAAATTAAAACTAAACAAGCATTGAGATTGAAACAATTAGTATCTACATCTAGCTTTATCAATTGACTAAAGAAGGAACATCATTGTAAAAGAATGAAATCTAAGGTAAACATGCCTGAAAACTTAAAGGATTTTTTAAGAAAAAAAATTACCCATCTAGCAATCCCTTGTCAGCTATTTTATATTCATTGTCTAGGTTGTTCTTTTTCTTACTCTACCACAGTAAACAATAAGGGACATAAATCAAAAGTTTAAAGTTTGAATATAATGCAATTAACACACATGCATATGCAATAGAAACCCATAATTAGAATAGATTTTTATTGTTGATTTTAAAGAGATAAAATAAGGTGACAAATCTTTGATTTTAATTCTGAATAGATAGCAAAGCAGAAAGTGATGATTATAGCATGAGAAATAATAATAAAAACATATGAAATAAACTCATTGAAAAAGGGTGCACTTATTTCACTATGTTTACCTACCAAGATCTATTATCGTAAATGACAATGGTTAGAAGAAGAAAAAAGGCAAACATATCTAATAGAAAAAGATAACAGTTCTTATAAGAAGATAAGGGGAATTTGGTCTGGTTTTCTCACTCTTTTTTGGTAAAGTTTGTTGGAATACACAGCATACTATAGATATGATGGAGTTAAAGTCTGTAGCTACTAATTAGTAGTTCAAGTCAGTTAAGTTAGTTATAGTAGTTAAAGATTAGTTATAACAGTAAATGCCAGTTGCAACTAATCAAAAGCCAAGTTTTTTTTTTTTATGTGTGTGTGTGTTCGCATCTTCTTGAAGAATAATAAAAAGAACGCATATTTCTTCTCTCAAGCTTTACTTTTCTCTTCTCTACATATATCATTCTTGTGTTCTTATGCAGTTTTCACATGGTATCAGAGCTATATTTCTAATAATCAGATATTTGTCTACACTTTCTTTTCACCATCTTTTTTATCTTTCCAAAACTTCACAATGTCTAATCATCTTGAGGATAGTGCTTCTACAGCACACAATGATTCATCCAATATCTCTGTTTAGAATATTTCTGATGACTCATCCAGCTGCTACTACTTGCATCCTTCTGATAATCATGGTGCCCTTCTAGTCTTTGAGATCTTCACTAGTGAAAATTACATTGCATGGAGTAGATCCATATCAATTGCTTTAACGGTGAAAAACAAGATTGCATTCGTTAATGGTTCTCTAATTCAGCCCATCACCACTGATCATTCACTTTGTGTGGCCTGGCTAAGATCTAACAATCTTGTTTTTTCATGGCTAATGAATTCAATCGCCAAAGATATCCGCAATAGTCTTCTTTACTTCACAACAGCTTTCGATATTTGGGAAGAACTGAGAATTAGATACCTTAGAAGTGATGGACCAAGGGTTTTCTATTTAGAGAAATCTTTAAGTTCTATTTCTCAGAACTCAAAATCCATCATCGAGTACTTTAGTGAATTCAAGGCTTTGTGGGATGAATACATCAGTTATCGTCTAATCCCAAGCTGCAAATATGGAAATCTTGATTCTTGCTCATGCAATATTCTGAAGCATCTGACGGATCAACAACAATCAGATTATGTTATGAAATTTCTTATAGGTCTTCATGATTCTTATTATGCAGTCACGAGCCAACTGTTGCTTCAATCTCCTTTGCCATTTATGGGCAAAGTTTTTTCTTTACTTTTGCAAGAAGAGAGTCAGAGGTCCTTGACAAATGCAGTTGGTGTTTCTATCGATTCACAAGCAATAGTTGCTAAACAACATGTAAATCAATCCTCCAGACCAGTTCCAACATATGCCAATTGATTTACTAAACAGAAAGGAAAATTTGATGCAATTTGCTCTCATTGCGGTATTCAGGACACCTTGCTGATAAGTGCTTTCAGCTAATTGGATACCCTCCTGGATGGAAGGGGCCAAGAGGAAAAATATTTGTTGCCACACCATATATTAGCAAACATTTTCAAAGGATATCCACTGCAAACAATATTGTTGTCTTAGAGCAAAATTCTGGCACTCCCAACATTGTTTTCTCTCAAGAGCAAATCCAAAATTTGCTCAGTCTTACGAATAGCATCTCCAACTCAAACTTAAACTCCACTGCTAAGGATGCGTCTGCATCAGGTATATTCTTTTCTTGTCATACTATTTCTTCATCACAGAATCAATTCACTTGGATTCTTGATACAGGAGCAACAAATCATATGATATGTACTCTTTTTTTTTATTCAATTGTTTTGCCTAGAATCCAATCCAAAGTTCATTTGTCAAATGGTCAAACGGTTCCAATTGTTTTTACCGGAATTGTTAAATTTTCTCCTGATATCATTTTACACAATGCCCTTTATGTTCCATCCTTCAATGTCAATCTTGTTTTTGTCTCAAGATTAATTGCTGACAGTACTGTTGGATTTTTTTTTCTTCAAACAAAATGTATCCTGCAGAACCTAAGCAAATGGAGGATGATTGGGCTTGTTGCAGTTGAATCTGGCCTCTATTTTCTTCGCGTACCTCTTGATCAATCTAACAATAAATGCTTGCCTCCTAGTTCATTAGTCAAATCATGTATTTTTGCCTCTGATCTTTGGCTTTTTTGTTTAGGCCATATTCCAGCATCAAAAATTAATCTCCTGAGTAAATTCGATTCTTCAGTAACGGCTACTAGCAATTCCATCTGTGAGATTTGCCCTTTAACTAAGCAAAAAAAGGCTACCTTTTCTTCTGTCAAAAAATAAATCTAATCGAGCTTTTCAATTAGTTCACATTGATATTTGGGACCTTTTTCTATTTCTTCTTACTCTGGTTATAGATTCTTCCTTACCATTGTTGATGATTACACTAGATTCATTTGGTTATTCTTAATGAAATCCAAATCTGAAATTAGAGCTATTCTTACCAACTTTCTAGCTTATGTTCATACTCATTTCAATATTAATATTCAGATTCTCATATTAGAAAATGGACAAGAGTTTAATATGCCTGTCTTGACTGTCTTTTACTAAGAGCATGGCATCATTCATCAATTATCTTGTGTTGAAACACCTAAACAAAATGGAAGGGTTGAGAGAAAACATCAACACCTATTGAATATAGCCAGATCTCTCATGTTTCAGTCCAAACTTCCATGAACTTACTGGACAGATTGCATTCTTACAACCACTCATCTGATAAATCGCACTCCTTCATCCATTCTTAACAATCAAACATCATATCATGTTTTGTTTCAGAAATCACCAACCTACGACTATTTCAAGGTGTTTTTTTTTTTATGCTTTGCTAGCACAATCACAAGCAGTCGAGGTAAATTTCATCCATGAGCCACGAAATGCATTTTTCTTGGTTATGCTCCACACATCAAAGGGTATAAAGTCTTTGACTTATCAACTCTTAAAAATTCTCTCAAAATGTAGTTTTTCATGAATCTGCATTCCCATCTATTACAGACACAGTTCATACACCTCTTGTGTTTCCAAACTTTTCTCAAACCTATGATTCCATCTCTTGTACCCCAGCTAAATCGGCTCCTCAAAACTCTATTCCACCTGAAAATCTAGCTTTAATGAGTTCTATTCCTGCACCTTCTTCCTTTGAAAATAATGATGTTCCTAATCTTAGAAGGTCTGAAAGGCTAAGCATTCACCTAATTACTTAAAGCAATATTATTGTGGTAATATGGCTCAGATTCCTTCAGCAAATCCAGCATCTTCTAGTTGCTCTTTCTCTTATAAGCCCTACTCTATATTCTCTTTCTTATCCGATTCCAAATTATCTTTTAAATATAAAGCTTTCATTTATGTTGTTTCATCTGTTTTTGAACCAACATCTTACAAACAAGCCAGCTCTATTCCTTATTGGCAAAATGCCATGAAAAATGAAATTAAAGCTCTTGAGAAAAACCAAACTTGGGATCTGGTAATTTTACCTCAAAACAAATGTGCTATTGGTTGTAAATGGGTATACAGAGTGAAATTTCAGGCTGATAGCAAGGTTGAAAGGTACAAAGCTAGATTGGTAGCTAAGGGAGTCAACAGGAGGGAATTGATTTTTTTGATACCTATTCTCTTGTTGCAAAGATGACAACAGTTAGAGTCCTTCTTTCTATTACTGCTATTAAACAATGGCATTTACAACAACTTGATGTTGATAATGTCTTCTTGTATGGAGACTTAAATGAGGAAGTATATATGCAATTGCCACCAGGTTTTTTCAATCCAAATAATCCTCCGGTTTGTAAACTCAAAAGGAGCTTATATGAACTGAAACAAGCCTCCGGACAATGGTTCTCTAAGTTGTCTTCTTCTCTACTACACTTCGGTTTCATACAGGCAAAGTCAAATCCCAGTCTCTTCATCAAACAAACTTCAAACAGCTTTATGACGGTGTTAATATATGTTGATGATGTGATCATAGCTTCCAATGATCTTGCAGAAATAGCTACAGTGAAACAGTTCCTTCGTGCATCCTTTCCTATAAAAGATTTGGGAGAGCTGAAATACTTTCTAGGTATTGAAGTAGCTAGATCTGTTGAAGGCATTGTTCTTTGCCAAAGAAAGTATGTTTTAGATGTGTTGGCAGATAGTGGTTTTTCTGGTGCTAAACCAGTCAGTTTTCCTATGGAATCCACTTTGAAACTTACTGCTCATGATAATTGTCACACTCGGACATCGCGGCGACCCGTTAAAAAATTAATCTCTCAATTGGAAAAAGGAACAGATATCTGATATTTTGTTCTTTAGGGGAAATGGTCTAGTTCAAGGAGTCGGCACCTAGTCTAATGGTCACTAGGAACCCTAATTGGTCAACAGAGATTCTTTGGTACGGGACTGGTTATGCGAAAAGAAAGATATTGTCACCCCTTAAACGTCCTACCTAAGGCAAGCTGCATTGCTGGTTTTATCTCAAATTGCTAAAGGTTTGTTTGTGTTCCATTTTTATTGGTCATCCTATAATATTCCCGACTCTGGCATTAGTGAATATTCACCTACGAATATTTTTAACTTTGGCGTTGGTAAATATTATGTAACCCCAAAAGTACGGTATTCCTGACTCTGGCACCAATGAATAAATCCGTAAAATTTTGTATTAAAAGAAACGACAACTATTTTTTTTCTTTTTTTAAAAAAAATTATTTATGTAGCTCAGTCTCAAAACTTATAAAAAAAGGTTCGGGTCACTGGTCCAAACCAGTGACCCGGCTGGCAACTATTGCATGCATGTGTGATTGGTTCACGCATGCATGCAATAGTAACCAGTTAATTATTTTAGCAAGGAAGGAAGGAAACTTACCTGGGCGTGCGGCTGCTAGAGATGTCGTTGTTTGCTATTATTGCGTTGTTTGGAAGACATAGACGAAGATGATGATGGAGGGTGGCCGACTGCTCACGATTGAAAATCCCACTTGCTGTTCTTTATGGTATGGTTGTCCTGGAGTTGCATGTTGCTGCTGCTGCTGCCGCCAGAAGGAAGCTTGCAGTGCTGGGCTTGTGGAAGATGCAGCGCTGGTGAGAACAAAAACGGCAGGGTAAGGGTTGTCGCGGTTGAGGATGGTGGCTTCAGGTGTTGCTGAGATCAGTGCAGCTGCTTCAATGGGGGGCTGGTGCATGCTCACGGTGGCTGGGGAAGATGATTGTTGGTGGTTAAGGGTCTCTTCGGATTAATGGATCACCCGGTGCAGAGATGAGGCTGGTGCTCGTGGAGGAAGATGATGGCGATGGAGGGCTAGTTGATTCTCTCCTCTCTATATTTCTATTTTTCTGGTTTTCCTTCTCCTTTTTATTCTCTCTCAGTTTTCCAGTCTCTGCTGCTCCTCGCCAAACAGTAGGGGGATTCTGCTTTCTTCTTTGTTTCTGAAATGAGAACCAATGCTGAAGATGAGGGCAGAAGCCTGAAGAAGGTGACCGGGAGGGAGGAAGACGATCTCGGGCCTTTATTTGCTTCTTCTTTTTTTATGAGGAGCTGTAGCTCCTGGGGATTGAGACAGGGAAGAAAGGAAAAAAAGTTGAAGGGGGGAGGCAGTTAACAGGGTAAGATTCGGCCGCCTCCCCCTTTTTTTTTCGTTTCTAAGTCTTTTTATTTATTTTTTTGTAGGTTTCTGGTAATGGTTTTCTCCTGGGTTGTCTCCACCTCGGGGTTTTTTTCTCTAATCTTCTCTTCCTCTTTTGCATCACTGAGATCTGTATTTATAGTGTCAGAGTCCCTTCACGTGTGAGAAACAAAGTTTCAATCAAACTCATTCTCTTTTTTGAAGTTTGAATTTGATTAAGAATTAAATTTGAAAGCAGATAACTATCATTATCTTGAAGATAAAGATTATCTTAAAGATAAGGATAGAATGACAAAAGTACATTATAGTCCCTAGTTTTCACGCAAGTTGACAAATCACACTTTTCATCGAAATAAATCTCTGATCTTTTAATTTTACATTTTAAACACTGTAAAATTAAATTAAAAAGCCAATAGGCCAAAATTGGGTTATAAGAATAATAGTCCTTCATTATCTGATCCTGCATCCTATCGAAAACTCATTGGCAGACTTCTGTATCTCACAATCACACGACCAGACTTATCATATGCAGTCTAAGCTCTCAGCCAATTTATGTCCAATCCTCGTACAAGGCACTTGCAAGATGCAGAGAGAGTTCTTTGATATCTTAAGGCAACCCCAGGTTAAGGATAATTTCTCAAAGTTGATTCTGATTTGCATTTAAAAGCATATTCTGATAGTGATTGGGCTGGTTGCATTGACACTAGAAGGAGTGTCACTAGTTTTTCAGTTTTTCTTGGGGATTCTCTCATATCCTAGAAATCAAAGAAGCAACCTACTGTCAGTAGATCCTCAGCAGAAGCTGAATATAGAGCTTTGGCAATTACCACGTGTGAGCTCTAATGGCTAATTTATTTGCTGGCTGATTTCCATGTACCACACTCTCACGCTGCATTGTTGCACATTAACAGTAAACCTGCTTCAGATATTACCTCAAATCCAGTACACCATGAAAGAACTAAACATATAGAAATCGATTGTCATCTTGTTAGGGAGAAATTGCATGAGGGTTTGATTAAAATCATCTGCATTCCTTCCAGATTTCAATTGGCTGATGTTCTCACCAAACCTCTCGGTTGTCTCTACTTTCATCATCTTCTTAGCAAGATAGGAATGATGAATATTCATTCTCATCTTGAGGGGGGATGTTGGAATATACAGCATATTATAGATACGATGAAGTTAAAGTCTATAGCTGCTAATTAGTAGTTCAAGTCAGTTAAGTTAGTTATAGCAATTAAAGATTAGTTATAACGGTAAATGTCAGTTGCAACTGATTGAAAGCCAAGTATGTGTGTGTGTGTGTGTGTGTGTTCGCATCATCTTGAAGAATAATAAGAAGAACGCATATTTCTTCTCTCAAGCTTTACTTTTCTCTTCTCTGCATATATCATTCTTGTGCAGTTTTCACAAAGTTTTTGGTTGAGAGAGAATAAATTGAGGTTTGATCTCGGGATTTCAATCTTAACATTGGAGAAGAAAAGAAACACACGACAGGCAGCTCTAATGATCCCTCGAGGATTTCGAACGATATATAAAAAAGATATCAAGAGTGTTTGGGAAGAAGATAATGGTGTTTTAGTCTTACAACAACGATTCTTTAGCCTTTTTTTTCCAAAAGTTATCGACGGAGAAAGAAATTACCAAGATAGAAACTCATCAAAAACTAAAACAAGTTGCTCACATGTACATGTGGTTGAATAACATCTTTCACTCTTTAAAATTATGCTTTAGTTAGCAACCAAACAATTAATTTTGCTAGTTAAAAAAAAACATAATATCTACCATAAAATCAAACTCAATCTTATTTAGTTTCTCTATCTTATTGGAGACATTTGACATGCATGGACACCCCACTCCTCGTCCGGTCTTTAATTATATGAAGTTTCTTTTTTCTATTTCATATATATTTTTTTCTTTAATCAGAATGTGTGGTGTCAAGAAGAAGGCTCTTGACAGTTGACACCACACATTCTGATTTCAAAAACCTCTACAGGCCTGTTTGTTTCTGCGTTTCAAAAGCGTTTTTGACAAAATTTGAAAAATTTTTATTTTTTTATTAACTTCAAATTAATATATTTTTAGTGTTTTCAAATCATTTTGATGTGCTGATGTCAAAAATAATTTTTAAAAAATAAAAAAACATCATTTATATATATTTTGGCATGAAAAGCTATTTAAAAAATAACCACAATCACACTATCGGACACAGTTTTGTACGAAAGAAACCAAAATTTCCTCGTAGGGAAGGTTGTTTTCACAAGCTGAATTTTGCAGAATTACGTTTAATCAAGAATGACAGGTATATCTGCTCAATGTTCATTGAGAATAGTGAGGATTAAAGAATAATTAAAAAAAATATTTAATAATTAAATAATTGAAATAACTTTATAATATAATATTAAAGTTTTAATATAAAATAGTAATGAATCTATGTAACATTAATATGAATAAATCATTCATGCGCAGTATAGTTTTAGGGTATTTTCACGATGATAATGATGATTTTTAATTTTTCTCTCATGATATTGCAGCTTTATATGAAAAGTTAAAATGATTTTTCTATCAAATATAATTCATTTTCATATATTTAAGCATTGAAATAGATTATAAAAATCATTTTTTTTATCCGTTGAACTTTTCTCAATGATTTTCTTAAAAAGGTTTAAAGCATTAATATTAAATATATTAAGATATAAATGAGTTGTTAAAATATTTTTTATTGGAGTGCATGTAAAAAAAATATCATATTTTTTATTTTAATATATTAATAAAAAAATAGCTTTTGCCATTAAAATTATTCTTATTAAGAAAAATGAATTCAAAAATATAAAGATAAACAGGCAATTAATTTCTACAATCATAAAAAGATTAATCAATTAATATATATCCTAAGGACAATTTAAGAATCTTAAAAAAGATTTAGAGTCAACTTTCATCAAAGACTCTCATAATTTTCAAAACCACAAAAAATAACTCACAAATAAATAAATAAATAAATAACAAAAGAATTAAAATATAATTTACTCAGCGTTGAGGAGAGGGAAACGTTAAGCGGTGTCTTCGGTCTCAGCTCAATTATAGAGGACTTCCTCCTTTCACACTCTGTCACTCTCCCTTCTTATGGGAGGGTTTTTAAAAAAACAATTACCACAGTAAAATCATTATTTTTTTACATTAAAAAAATCTTTATCTCGGAGAGGCTAGGTGAAATTACTATATTATTATTATTTTTTACTGTTGCTCTAAATTTATTGCATTATGAAATGAAATAGTAAAATAATAATTTTATCCACAAAACACAAATGACTTTGAAAGAAATTGGGATTAGTATTTAATTATACAGGAAAATGATTAAAATACTTTTTAAATTAAAAAATAATACTTGGGCCGGAAAGGGCACTTTGATTTTATTCATTTCAAGTGTACAATAAAATTACCTAAATGACCTTACATGGAAATTGTCTTTGTCTTAGTCAAGGGGTTTTAATGTCCCTTTCACTTGGTTGTTTTTTTTAGTTACCAAGTCTAATTAGGAGCACTTTAGTATTTAGACGTATGTATAATATTAATTTACTTTTAAAAAGTCAGTTGTGTGTGAAGCTCAAGGGGGCGTGCGTGAGTGCTCTCATGCTATTTGGATAGCTCGTGCAGTGTTTTCTGGTAACCAAATCTCTTCTTTCATGGTGGTGTTTTAATTTTCACAGCGCCGCCTCCATTACTAGGTGGCTCGTGTGGCAAAAGGTATTTGGTTTTTATACCGGTGATTTTTTTTTTCTTTTTTTTCTTTGATTTTAAAGTTTTTTTTTACACATTTTCAAAGTAGTCCTTTCATTATTATTTTTTTTATATTTAGTCCTTATTTTTTTATTGTTATTTCTTTAATTTTAAATATTCCATAGAATTGGAATTTTCTTTCAATTTAACAATCATTTTTTTGTTTATCTCTCCAATTTAGTTCTTATTCTTTTAATTATTAAGTTTTTTAATTATTCTCTTAATGAAATTATCCTTTCAATTACTTCCCTCAATATTTTATATAATTCTCTTAATTAGATTATTTTTTTCAATTGTATCTCTCAATATCTTAGCTTATTTTATTTTATATCAGATTCAACTCTTATTGTTTTAATTGTTATTTGTTTTGTTTTTATTTTTATTTTTATTTTTTTAACTTTGTTTTTCAATTTTGTCACTCAACATTTTATTTATTGGGATTTTGTTAATTTTTTGGGTCACGAGTTTGAAAGATTGGACTAAGTTCTCTTAAATCTTTTTTTTTTTCAGGTTTTTTTTTACAATTGATTTTTTATGATTCCATCCTTTTATGAGATTATCTCGATCTCATATGTCAGGTCATGTGTTTCACGTGTTAATCCAACTTAACATCGCCTATTTTTCTATTTTTTATCATATTATCAAATTAATTTACGTTTAACCTAACTCTTGAGTTTCTCTTACTTCTTCAAAAGTGCTACCTTCACCTAAATAATTTTTAGGTTTAAAAAAAAAATTTGATCTTGCCTGTGGCATAGCACGGGACACCAGTCTAGTTAACAAAAGCTAAATGATGAAGGGAAATCATTATTCTCCTCCTCACATGTTACTATTCATTTGAACAATAACTTTTTTATTTTCATCTTTTAAAATTGGATTTATCAAGATTTAGACTTTGTTATTTTTTTTTTATACGTGGTTGTTATGATTTTGGAAAAACATCTCAATTTTGGATCGGTGTTCAATTTTACTATCTTCTGCTTTTTTTCTATCATATTATTAAATAAAAAATGATATATCATATTGCTAGATAAAAAATAATTTTGTAAAAAATAACATAATTGTTATGAATTAGGTTTCATGATTTATTTCAATTTATTTTCTATGAGGTTATCATAATCTTAAAAAAATATATATTGGTTTGGTGCTCAATTTTTTAAGCATTTAATTTTTTATTATATTAATAAAAACTTGATGGGTATATTTAATAAAATAAATTGATAGTAAATATAAAAAAATTACAAATTGATAAACTAAAAGATATATATAGATTAAAAGACCAAATATCACGTATAATAAATTATATTTTATTGAAACAAAATAATATGGTAGCATAATCCCTCCTTTCTTAGAGTTTTTTTTTTTTTCCACAAAATAAAATATTACTTTTTGTTCTATGTATTTTATTTTTAAAAAAAATCACTACGAATATCCAAAAGATATTGGCCGATTTGAAATCAAAATAAAAAGGTATCCTTCCAGTTGAAACTCATTTATTTTCTTAACAAGTTACCTTTTTATCCGCTTTTTTCTACAAGAATATTTTTAGACAAAAATCTTATTACAGCTATAAAAGCAAGTTTAAATTATATAAAGAATAATATTTTCATAATTATAATATGAATGTATTAAAAACTATAACACACCACCTGTGCATTGTTATTGAAAGAATTCTTACAGTGTTATTGAACTTGGCAGCAAGTTGTTTTTCTCTTTCAAACTCAAGGTCGGAAAGACAATAAAAATAAAATTTTGGACCTGATCATAAAATTTCCAAACTAAAAGGACTGAAAATGAAGAAAAAATACTCACAGCCCAAACACTTTAAAAAAAAAAGCGCAAAATGAACAATGGTCTATATAGGATTACACTCGTAACGCAATGCTGCCAACATGCAATCGATCTGGAGAGGAACCGGAAAACCCAGATAACATTCAAGTAATTATAAATTCGACGAACAGCAAACATTATACCATCCAAAGTATAAAATCACTGATTTGAAAACCACGCAGAATAAAAAGGGTCCAGGAGGAAAACAAATCACAACAGAAACTTGCAACACAAGAAAAAGAAGACGAGGCACACTGTCTTTTCGAAAGGAAAGACAGATCCCTTCATTTCATATCTAAAATCCCCTATACATTGGTTAATACCCCACTGATATGCAACCCTTCTCCAGCCTATAATGAGACTAAACTAAGATTCTGCAGCATTGATGTCTAGTCACCTAAAACACCACCAATTTACGTACTCTGAAGCTAAAATTGTTTCCCCCAACCGTGGATGATCCAAAAATTCGGATGTTCATCGCCAAAAGGAACACAAAGTTGAAAGTTCGTGAGAAGCTTTAGCTATCTAAACAAATTCCCCCTTCTGTGAGATGAAGTTAGGCATAATCTAGTTTTTTGGGGACAAAAATGTTAGAGATAGTTAGAACTGCCAGAGAGCTTAGGCTGGAACACATGTTAGTCATGGCAAGCAAAACTGCAATTGCTCTTAACATATCCACACCAGAAATACTGTTTAGCAGGCAGTTCACTGCAAACTACTAGGCATACCAGTTGCAGGTATAGAGGTAGCTTGGGGGAACGTGTGATGAACCATCGCATTGCCATTCTCCAACGCACCCACTGGTGGTGCACTGCCCTTGACAGTTTGCTCCAAAAGTTGAACAAGAGACATAAATATTTCCATCCTTGTTACATCCCTGTTTGCCTGCACATGACACTTGAATTTAGATGGCCAAATGCGAAGATTGTAAAAGACCTGCATTCTATACGCATTTAGTATGCTTTCAGCAGAGGATAGTGAGGCAACCATCATTAAGATCACTAGCAATTTAAAGAATAAATTCTGAAAATTACACTAAAGCACGGTAGCTTGCACAACACAACAAGTGCGAATCGGACACATTTTTACCAAGGTTATGCATTTCTTTTCCCATGATCTTGTAGTTCAAGATCAGATGTAAAAGAAGACACTCATTTGGCATATTATTATTTAAAAAATATGCTCTTCCCGCCTTGAAGAGGAATGATGAAAAGGAACTAGCATTATTTCACCTTTTCTTCTATGCATGGAGGACATAGAAGCCAGTAATGCCACTGGAAAGATAGTCCAAAAAGGTGAGGGCACCCCACATATTCCTTCCATGAAAGGTTACTTGGGACCAACAGTTGATTATGCATGCAGTATTTCAGTTTAGAATCCTACCTCTACAGCAAAACGTGCCCAGATCTTGTCATTTCGGGTTTCCATCACCCCCTTCAGGATTGTCAAACCCAATCCCCTAATTAAGTCAGCTATCTCTAGAAAGAAGCCCCGTTCTTCACAAAGCATCTGTCATAAGAGGAAATACAAGATTCAACTTATAGGATAAAAGAAACTTGTTAAAACCAACAACTCCAATATCTGAGTGAAGAAAAAAAAAAGGTGCTGTTACCTCCACGAGCATCTGACGAGGTGGATTCAGATCTTCAACTATGATAGGACAAACCATAGATTGTGAACCAACTTCAAATGCCCATGTTGCCCCTCCCTCAAAATTTTCCTTCAAAAGCAGTCCACTTTCCTTGTTAAGAAGCTGCAAATTTACACGAACAAAATACACAATCAGAAACATTTCTCTCATTAGTAATTGTTCAAAGCACAAAATGTCAAAAACTAGGCTAGATATAACAGTAATTTAATCATTTCCAATATACATTATCTGTGCATAAATCCTGACTGATGTCCTTGATAACTGTACTTGATATGACAGATATCCCCATATCAAGTTTATGCCAATGAAATTTTGCAGGCATTCCCCATTCCTGCCCCCAATACCCATATGCGGCGGTACTAGACATTGTTTTGACAAAACAAGAGTATTATGTTCCCTCCATTAAGTTTAGAATGGGCAGGAAACAAAGAAACACCAGTACAAATTATCATGGATAAGATTATACACATATATAGTGTATGCAATTGATACCTTGGAGTCCCCAGTTTGTTTCAGTTTATCTGCATGCTTTGTCACGCTTTGCAAGAAAAGCATATGCTTGATTGTGCGTTCAAGCAGAGCATCTATGCTACACTGTTAGACCACAGTAACAGAAAGAATAGTATCAAATCTGACTGTCATCGTTAGCTATCACAGGAAAAAGACATGCAGCAGAAGGATTAAAGAAATGCATTACTTTTGCTCCATTTGGTACAATCTCACGCAACTCCTTAACACGATCTTGGATCATCTGACGATCTTTCGGCCTAGGTCTTGGGTTCTCTCCAGCTTTAAGCCTTTTGCGATTTGGCTTGCTTGTTTCATCGTTTTTCTTGGAAAATGCAGTTGAAACGCTACAATCATGCCCTGCATTATGCCCTTGCTCAACCCAAGAACTCAGTTGGGACCCATAAAAGGAAGTAGTTTGAGAACAAGTTCCTACATCATCCTTGCTGCAGCCAGATCTAAAAGAGCTAGATGCTATGGTCCCTGCTCTTTTAGGCAGGTTAATTAACTCCCTTTGCACCTGATCACACATGCCAATCCTGCCATAGGTGGCAGAACCACCGGGAAAGGACGGCATACTAGTCTTTGTCAATGTTGTTCTGCAAGAAACATTATCATCCGAGCTCTGTTTGGCAGCAGAGTGCGCCTTAGATACCACAGCATCTAAAAGATGGTCAGTACCCCAGTCAGAGAACATGTTACTGTCTGAGACTCCTCCAGTAATTGAAAAAAGATCAGAATTTGCCTCCCGGATGCTCATAAATGTTGAAGCATCTTTAACCATATCTTGTGTCTTCACACACAGTTCATCCCCAAGTAAATTATTCCACTTGCCGTTGAGTAATTTGTTTTTAAATTCCACACCCAAAATATCATACAAGTCATCCCCAGAGGGAGGTTGAGCACATGGTTCCTCGAGCTTAGCATTTACAGTAACAGTATTCTGACTTCCAGATGCGCTCATCAGGCAATCATTAACGGAACCAAGAACATTCTCACTCAAATATATATGTTCACCTGGTTGAGTCAGCGGGACATTAAGTGCTTGAAATAAATCACCTTCAATCTTTTTTTCCATTGTAGTTGCTTCCTTTTTAGTAGGCTTCACATCTGTGTGGGGATATTCAAGATTGGAACCCCCTGAAAGAATGCCACTCGCACTTGATTGATCCAACAGACCAGATAAATGATCATCCCCTGCCCTTGAAGAACCAACATTTTGAGTCCCAACCCCTGCCAGAAGCGTGGATGAGTGATTGATATCTGCCAATTTCTGTGGTTTTATTAAGGAACAAAGATTGGAGTTTGCTCTTCTCTTAGTGCCCACTTCACTAGGTAACTGTCCAGAGATATGAGAACCTCCAGTAGAAGGAAGAAAATGGCCTTCATTTGTCCTTGGGTGGGCCATAGTAAGGCCATTTGAATCATTTTTACAGTGGCTAACATGATTTTGTGCACCAACATCAGAGAAAATCTGCTGTTCCAGTAATTTTAGTATGCTACTATTGGTATTTGACTGACTAATAATTGGTCGATGATCGAATCCAAGTCTTAAACTGCTTGAAGCAGTCTGGTGGTTCAGCCACGCACCAGGATTTGAGGGGATCACTTCAGCTCCAACAACTCCATTTGCTAGTTGGCCCATGAATGGATTGTCTGGCTTCATAAGTGAGAAAATTTTTGGTTCACGGAAGTCATCACAAGATTTAGCTAAAATTCCAGTTGCATTGGGGATATGAATGGCCGAAGAAGTAGCATGTTGATCATCCTGAACCTGTCTAGTTTGAGAACAAGAAGGTTGACCTACAATTCTAGAAGCCTCCTGAGATGAGATTATTTGTTGGTTGCAGCTGTCTGCCAAGGAAGGAGTGGAGCTTGGCACCTTATAAGTTCCAGAAAAACACACAGGAAGAGCCATTCCACAGGAAATAGGCATTCCAATTCTTTCTGTGGGTTCTTTTTCCATATGGTTGTCAGACAGAAGTGCTCCAGGGACACACCCTAGTTGCAGGATCAAACTCTTCACGTTATTCACGAACCCAATATTCTCCAGAATCTGACAGTAAAGATAAAATATAAATATACAAAGAGCAACAGGAAAAATTCTGACATAATGAATAAGTGACCAGTGCCATAGAATATTGAAATCACAGGTATAGCGGTAGAATCAGTGGTGATGAATAAGTTAGAAATAGATTGCCTCCGAACTCTACATTAACTCCAATAACCAGTTATGCAAATATATGATGGCTATATTGAAAAAAAAATTAGTAACCAGAAGGAATTTAATAAAACCAAAACCCAAATTGGACACCTTTATGAAATAAGCAGAGTGGAAAAAAGACCAAAAGATATAAGAAAAATAAATCTAACCAACAAGTGATATTATTTGCACAATATATCATTGCAATTGAAAATTCAATTCATTAGCACATCGAAACAACTGAATAACGAGGACTTACAGCCAAGGAAGAACCAAGTTGAAGTACACCATGAGGACAAACAGGAATAACAGCAATTGTCTGCCCAAAAAAAAAACTAAAACTTTCATGGAAGGCAGATTGAAGATTGTTGCAGAAATTAGAACATATGGGAAGCTTACAAACCTGCATCCCAGCTGAAAACTGGTGATGAACCTCATTTAAAACCTGTAGAACAGACAAGATTGAAGTTATAACAAGTTCAACTACTAACAGTGCAGCCGCATTGCATTTCACAGGAAGAAGGACACGCTACTATTGCATTAAGATGTTGTCGTTTAACTTTCCATCAAAATAATAGAATTCCACAATTTCCTCTCTCTGTTAAATTCAGTTACGTATTATCATTAGAGTATGTGTACTAAAGATGATACAGGAGAAAACAAAAAATAGAACTTTCAATGGACTCCAGCTAGCAAATTGTGTAACTAAGAATGGCTAATGGATACTGATATGCAATCTCAATTAGTGTAAAACATTATTCCATAGCACAGGATGAAAACTTATGTCGCGTACTTCTGGAGGATGGGCATCTTTACTGTAATTATTTGCAAGAATCCACTCATGGTTTCCTGTAAACGCAACACGCCCAACGATTCTGGAAAAATAACAAATCAGACTTTCAATTGTGCACAACAGGCAGTCATAATGTGAAACTAAAATGTAAGGTACATGAAATGGAAGAAAAACATACCCTTCGCCTACAATGTTAACCTGATTATTCACCATCATTTTGTTAATAAGCGAACAGAGTCTACCCCCCGCTTGAATTCCAAGCTGAGAGGAGTGAACATCAGGACCAAAGTGTCCTTCCCACTCTCCAAAAGGAAGTGCTAGGTTCTCAGTTCCAGAAGTACTTGGGGGAACTGAACATGATGTTGGCTCGTAGTGACATTCCTCCCAGATTAACAACCTGCAAATTAACATAATATCTCAGATCATTCAGCTCTATAACAGAATTTAGCAAGTAACTAAGACCAAAAAAAAATCCCATCTTCTGTTTAGTTACCAAAACGCCAAATGAAAAAAAAAAATTAGATACCATTTTCTATTATGATTTTTCTTCCCCTTTTCTTAACATCTTCTCAGGATCCAAACAGAAGATAACAAAAGAAAATAATCGCAACCATTCAGCAGAATCTTCAGTTGCTGATAAAATCGTAACTATTTCTTTCTATTCAAAACCAAGATAACAGGACGAAATGGAATCAAGCAAGCTAGGACGAAATGGAATCAGTAGATTTGAAGAACATAAAATCATTCCAATACAGAAAGGGTTTAGTCAAACCAATACAAATCAACTTTTTACTTAGATTCTTAAAGACAAAACAGAATAAACCAAAACACAAGGTTCCAAAAACAGAGGAAAAGAAAGGGTGTATTAGATTGCGCATCCCACATAAGACAACAGTGACCAATCAGACTTCTGACTAAAAAGAAAAAGAAAAAGAAAAAGAACAACCAGACTTTAACAAATCATTCAAAGACCAAAATAGCCTAAACAGAAAAAATACTGATGCTGGACCCTCTTATTGTTTGGTCACCGAGAAAATACTTCAAGAACAAAACCCAGAATCCTATGTTAACTCCAGACAAAGGTAAAATCACTCATCAGATCCTCTTTGTTTGGTCACTCGGAAAATACAGGAAAAGCACAACAAAAAATAAAAGAAAACCCCAGCAAAAGATACACCACAAATTCCACTGTTCCCTCTATTTTCCTAACAACCAAGCAGAAAAGCACAAAAAAACTCAGAATAAATGTAAAAACCCAGAAAACAGAAAGCCTTAAATAAATTCAAAGTTTCACCCCTTTTTTTTCTTCGTTCAACTCCATTTTCTTAGCAACAGACCATACCAAAGAAAGAAGAAAAAAAAACGTACTTAGGATTCTGGCATCCGATCTTCCAAAAAACAGCATAACACCATTGATTAACACCACAAAGTATCTTCAAAACTTCTCTCAACAAGAGACCCATCTCACAATTTCAAACTGACCTCCAAATCAAGGCTTTCCTTAAACAACGAGAACAACAACTTAATAGCACGAAAAGAGTAACAAAAGTGGAGTCGCTGGGTTGTATCTGGTCAGAGCCAAAGACTGCACATTTCTTGGACAGTCTAACTTCCACGACAGGATCCTCTCCCAGCCTGCTTTGTTCTAAGACCACCGCTCCTTTTTCTCTCAGGATCCAAGCTCACTGCTATTAACATTCTCTCGCAACCCATCCCCACCACCGACACGGGAAAACCCACGAAGATTTTCAAACAAGAGATCAAAAAATAGTTAAAAGTCCCTAGATTATGCCACAAGCTTCTAGCTTGAAGGTAGCCTTGATTTGCTCCATTTTTTACACACAGAAAGAAGGAAAGATTGAGAAGGAAAAAAAAAAGAAAAGGAGAATAATACTAAAATCTTGGAGGAGGGATTGTGTTTTGTGTGTGTATCTTTGGTCCTTGCTCTCTTTGGTTTTGGTTTCTCACTTGGCTTCGTGAGGTTTCAGTGTTGAGAGCTCAGCTGCTTTCTTTCTCTTTCTCTTTCCTTCCTGATAATATTCTCTTCTGATTGTGTTGTGTTTGAAAAAAGACTTTCTTTTTCTCTTTTTTTTTATAGGTGTTTAAACGACTTTATAGGTGACCTTGAAGGCTAGGATCGAGAATTTTTATAGAGTATGGTTATTATCTATGTGAAAAGAACTACATGTTACGCCCGCGCAATATCGTGGGTTTGTGATATATGTTTGTGTTTTATTATGAGTTTATGAAAAAAATAAAAGAAATTAAAAAATATTATATGAAAAAAATTATTGCAATCCATTATATTTTTAAGAAAAAAA